>Ga0209427_10001856_pt1 | contig 24646 bp, 21 predicted proteins | sample DeeMarSWOR136_30_FD_187465 | JGI IMG/M metagenome (GOLD analysis project Ga0209427, IMG submission 187465) | Marine sediment microbial communities from White Oak River estuary, North Carolina - WOR-1-36_30 (SPAdes) (version 2) | ecosystem: Environmental > Aquatic > Marine > Intertidal zone >...
CTGATCGTTGGGCGCCAGAGAAGGCAAAGGCCAATGAAACAGAGCAGAAAGGAAAAGACAGAAATGCAAACAGCAAAAAGTGTCTGGCCCAAAATCGCCCCCGTTCTGTTCGTGCCTCACACGCAAAATGAATATCAAAGGCTTGTAACTTTGCTCGATGCTTTGATTGATATAGTTGGTGAAAACGAAAAACATCCCCTGGCGTCGTTTATGGAAGTAATTGGAGTATTGATCGAAAAGTATGAGGACGAAAATGTGCCTGAAGTGACTGAGATTTAGTATTTGAGAGGAGAATAAAAATGACAACATTAAGAATAGAACTCGAAGTAAATGTAGAAGACCATATCGCAAAATTATATCAAAAAGTTTCTGAGGAAGCAAGGGCACAACTCAGAAGAAATCTGAATTCCTGGCTAAAAAACTATTTAGGTGCTATGGAAACCGAGCCAGAGCTTGATAAAAACTGGCTTGAATTTTTAGATAATATTGATGAATATGGTGTGGATACGGGGATAGAAGATTATTCCATAAATCATGAATACTACCTTTATGGAGGGCCTAAACGCTCATGAGCCCAGTTTTTGTTGACACATCGGCATTGATAGCACTTGGCAACACCAGGGATCAATTCCATCAGCAAGCCCAGGAAATTTTCAAAGAACTTGTTCTTGCCAGAAATCGCTTTATAACGACAAATGCTATTATCTTTGAATTGACTAATGCCTTTAGCTCTGTCCAATATAAATCGATAGCGATTAAATTGATTGAAATGATTAATAATTCAAAAAGCTGGTCTGTTATTTCAATTGACGAAGATTTAATGACGAGAGGAATGAACAGATTCAGGAAGATGCTCGATAAGGATTGGAGTCTTGTTGATTGTATCAGTATGATTATCTCGGAAGATATCGGAATTACTAAAATTTTTTCCAATGACCATCATTTTGAACAAGCAGGATTTGTGATTCTGCTTAAATAGTCTGAATTTTTACCGAATGGAATAATTTTCAAGAGAAGAGAAATAGATGACTAAATATCACAATGTCCAAGAGATTACTTTCAAATACAATAAAATATATTTAAAAGTCGATGGAACAAAATATATTTTTCAATTAGAAAAAATTTCAAAAAAGTTAGCGAAAGCATCTAATCTGGAGCGAGAAAGGTTTGAGATTTCGCCTTCAGGTTATGGTATCCGCTGGCCATTGATAGATGAAGATTTATCTATCGATGGATTGTTAGGAATTAAACATAAACCTTTAAAGAAAAAAGAAATGGCGATAGCATAAAAATTAGATCGTTTGATCATCATAATGATTTGGGATTAATTTTATCGAGGAGTTATTAACATGTCTGCTCAAGCATTATCCAATATACGTATCCTGGAAAGATACGTTGAGAAAAATAAAAACGATAAAATCGTTGAAGGAACAATCAACAAAATTATCCAATTCAAGATCAATAAATATAAAAAAGAACTTAAAACCTTAGAAAATGATTTAAAAGTTTTTGAAAAAAAGTACAAGATGGAAACTAAAAAGTTTTTCGAAGACTTTGAAAAAGGCGAATTGGGAGATAGCATCGATTTTGTTGAATGGTCGTCATTATATAAAATTTATCAAAGAATAACCGAACGATTGAATATTCTCGAAGGAAAATGAAAGCAGATATCCAGAGCTATTTTGCTGAGATGATAAATAATTTCTTATCATCTCCAATAATCGATTCATTTAATATAGTAAGAGAGTGGCAGAGTGAAGAGGAAGGCTATCTTCGTGCCAGATGTACTTTGATAAATGGCGATACATTAGAAGTAAGTGAATATTTTGAAATTATTGATGAAGAAATTTTTGTAGAAAACTATACTTTTCATTGGCAAGATGTAAATAGAAAATTTGTTAAACGATGGGATAATGTGAAACATCATAAAGAAATAGAAACCTTTCCTTACCACATTCATGAAGGGGAAGAGAAGAATATAAAGCCTTCAGAACCGATGAACCATAAGAAAGTGTTAAAAAATATCCAAAATGACATAGAAAAGAATATTGGTGATTAAGATGCGAGTATTTTCGAATTATTTGATAGTCACAATAATTGTAATTTTCTTTTCAATCCCAGCCTTCTCCCAAAAAATCCTCATCCACATGGATTTAAAACAAACCGATCATTTGAAGGCTTATGGCGTCGCTTATTGGACGTTGGAAAAAGGGATCAATGTGGAGTGGTTACTCAATTATCGTGGCGGTGCGTTTTTGGTCGATTATAATTCAGCGATTGAACGGGAGTTGAGAATTCGGGGCGTGTCGTATGAAACCATCTCAGGGGCGCAGGCGGCTCAAATTTATGCCACGATTGAAGAAAACAACATGGATGTTGTTTTGCTGGAAAAAGCACCAGCTATTGCCATTTATCAATCGCCACGGGAGAATAAGTGGGATGATGCCGTGGCCCTGGCTCTCGATTATGCCGAAGTCCCTTACACAAAATTATGGGACAAAGAAGTCTTGCGGGGCGAGTTGGAAAAATATGATTGGCTTCATTTACATCACGAGGATTTTACAGGACAGTACGGCAAATTTTATCGCAGCTTCCGCAATGCGCCCTGGTACATTGAAATGGTGCAGATCAATGAAGCGATGGCAAAGGAATTGGGATTCAAAAAAGTATCGCAGTTGAAATTGGCAGTGGCAAGGATGATCCACGAATATGTGCTGCGAGGTGGATTTTTGTTTGCCATGTGCTCTGGAACCGACACTTACGATATTGCGATGGCTGCGGCCGAAACTGATATTTGTGATGCCATTTTTGACGGCGATCCTATTGATCCCAATTGCCAGAAAAAAATGGATTTTGATAAGACGTATGCTTTTGAGAATTTTAACCTGATCAAAGATCCCTTGATTTATGAGTTCTCAGATATCGATATTCCGCCCAGTGATAATCCCATTCTTCGCAGGCAGGAAACAGATTATTTTACGCTGTTTGACTTTTCCGCCAAGTACGATCCTGTTCCAACTATGCTAACCCAGAATCATGTTTCGGTCATTAAGGGATTTATGGGACAGACCACGGGCTTCAAAAAGAGCTTGATTAAAAAATCAGTCATCATTATGGCAGAATCTGAAGGGACCGAACAGGTCAAATATATTCATGGCAATGTGGGACGTGGCACCTTCACTTTTTACGGTGGGCATGATCCCGAAGATTATCAGCATTTTGTAGGTGATCCTGAAACGCAACTATCGCTGCACAAAAATTCGCCTGGCTATCGGTTGATTTTGAATAATATTCTTTTTCCTGCTGCCAAGAAAAAGGAACGCAAAACTTGATTAATCTTAGTTTTCTGGATTTGGAAAAAGAAATTCCAAATGACAAAAAACAAAATACAAATAAATTTCAAATTATAATATTCAATAACGAAAATGAACGATATCGACCAAATGGTTAGTGATTGAAATTTAAGTTTTGGTAATTGAAATCTATTCGATATTTATTATTTGAGGTGCGTAATTTGTTTTGAGGGAGGATCAAACTTCGATGTCAAAAACATACGAATATCCAGTATCTACAAGCTTTCGAACGGAGCTGGTTAGAATTGATCATTTGATCGAAAAGGCTATTGATGAAAGCGGGATCAAAGATGGGATTTGTTGTGTTTTTGTGCCGCATACCACTGCTGGCGTGACGATAAACGAAGGTGCTGATCCCAGTGTGGCTTCGGATATTTTGAAAGAGTTGAATAAAGTGATTCCGCTCAGTGATAATTATGCTCATTCGGAGGGGAATTCGGCGGCACATATTAAATCGAGTCTTGTTGGGTGTTCGTTATCGATTATCATTGAAGATGGCAGACCGAGGCTTGGAACGTGGCAATCGGTGTTCTTTTGTGAGTTTGATGGTCCGAGGAGGCGGAAGGTTTGGATAAAAATTATTTAATTGTTCTATAAATATAAATTGGCAATTTAGACCTCTATAATATTACAAGTCAAATCATTGTTTTTTGGGCGAGAAATTAAAAGGTTTTTTAACCGCTAATTGGGCGAATTATGCTAATTAAAATTAAATTTGCATAATCTTCCATGAGCAGATCATATTAATTATAACTCCGCTGGAGGAGTAGCGAATGTTGTGGTTCAAATTCTTTTAATTTTTATATTCAATTTCTCTGTGTTGTGCACTTTGCGTTTTAAAACGCCAAGTGAAAAAAGCGCATGCAATTTAAAAAATCATCACATTTTAAAACGATCGTATAATCTCCCTTTCGTTCCGCTCCAGGATACCAGGCAGCCCGATTGGCAGCTTCTTTCTTTTTGAAATCGATTTCCATCACAAATGGTGTCTCAAATTTGAATTTTTTGATTTTGGACAGACTATCCATGGCACGCAACACCCCTTCTTTAATTAACTTCTGGGACTTCTTTGGGTGAAGATTCAGGCTGGCTTCCCCGATTCCCTGCTTTACAGCCACAGTTTCAATTTCAGGGATAAGCTGTTTTGCCTGATCACAAATTGCCTGATCGCCAGACACAAAAATTACAGGAACATCATAATAGCCAGCGATTAGCGCATTCCAGCCCAGTTCGGGTATTGAAGTTTTATTGACTCTCAGGTCAAAAATCGCTCCACTCATGGTATGGGCTAAAGTCCCAAAAGGCGTCTGCGCTTTAGCATGATAACCGATGCAGCAAACCGCTTTAAAACTGGCATCCAATCCTTCCATCATGCCGAACGGACTATTTGACCATTCACGAATTAGTTTGGAATTTTCATGCAATTTATCAGGGATTAGATTTCTGGCGCTGCCGTGAGCGTCACGAACAACGACCTCTGTCGCTCCTTTCTCAATAGCACCTTCGATTGCTGCATTCACTTCATCGGTCATAATTTTTCGAAAATATTGATAATCAGGATTGTTACCTCCTGTCTCGTCCCAGTGAATCACTCCTGTTATCCCTTCCATATCCGCTGAAATATATATTTTTTTTGATTTCATATCCACTTTATTCCTCATTTATTGTTTACTAATTCCTTTAATTTTTTCCAGGCCGAATGATATCTTTCCATTCTTTGTAAATCTTTTTCTGTGAGATTATCGATCCGCCTTAAATCCATGTTATCTTCAAGATCAGCCAGTTTTACTTTTTGAGCAATGGGATTGGTTTTGATTCTTTCGATATAATCAAAATACTGCTCATCTTCTCGTTTCGTCAAACAATCAACGGCGATAATCACCTCTGCTGAAAATCCTTCTGCTCTTAAATTCTCCAGAGTCCAATTGCTATCTTCGACAACATCGTGTAGCATGGCAACAATTTTCTCAGTCTCTGAATCTACATTCATCATTAATCGAATGGGGTGAAGAATGTAAGGCTTACCATACCTATCCTTTTGATCCTGATGGGCTTGCGCTGCTATTAAAATTGCTTTGTCCAAAGTTGACATTTGATCCCAATTTTATATAAATTTAATTCTTACCAAAATTGGAATTTTCTGGAAAGTTTTATTCTAAAAACAAATTTTTATAGTCGATTCTCAACTGCTTGAACGACTGTTTTTATAGCTTTGATTCTGGCATAAAGTTTATCATTCGCCTCAATTATCGTCCATGGTGCATAACTTGTGTTAGTTCGGAACAGCATCTCATCCACTGCGACTTGATACTGATCCCATTTTTTCCGATTGCGCCAATCCTCCTCTCCAATTTTCCATTGTTTATGCGGCGTAACTTCCCTGGATTTGAATCGCCTCAATTGTTCTTCGGAATCGATGTGAAGCCAGAATTTAATTATAACGGTACCATAGTTTGCCAGATGCGCTTCCATCTCTTTAATTTCTCGATAGGCTCTTCGCCATTCGGTTTCAGTACAGAATCCTTCGATTCGTTCGACAAGCACTCTGCCATACCATGATCGGTCAAAAATGGTGAAATGACCTGCTTTGGGAATTTTTATCCAAAAGCGCCAGAGATAATGGTGATTCAATTCGATATCGTTCGGCGCTCCGACGGGCACAACTTCATAACCCCGTGGATCCATCCCTTGCAATAATCGTTTTATATTTCCGCCTTTGCCTGCTGCGTCCCAACCCTGATAGACAATGATAACTGGAATCCGCTTCACATATACTTCGTGCTCGAGATCGCGAATCCTTTTTTGGTATTTTTTCAATTCCTTTTCGTATTTTTCCCTTGATAGGGAATGCGAAAGATCGATCTGGTTTAAAATCGAAACATGAGAATCTATGACCTCAACTTTGGCGGTTATTTTCTCGTATTTATATTCTGATTTTTGGACTTCAGCGATCCTTCGTTCAATCGCAGCGATCAGCGTTTTGTACATTTTTACTATCGCAAACCTTCGATCATGAGCTTCAATGATGGTCCATGGTGCCAGATTGGTATCTGTTTTGTCCAGCATTTCTTCGACTGCTCTTGCGTATTGTTGATATTGTTTATGATGACGCCAATCTTCCTCAGTTACTTTCCAGGAAGTACATTTATTTTTCAACAATTTTTCAAATCGCTTTTTCTGTTCCTGTTTGGTAATATGGAGATAAAATTTAACGATGACGGTCCCATCATCAGCGAGTTGCCTTTCAAACGCATTAATATCTTCGTAAGCCTGGCTCCACAGCTCTTTCGATACAATTTTGTCCACTCTTTCGACGAGCACTCTGCCGTACCAGCTCCTATCAAAAATGGCGAGGCGGCCTGTTTCAGGGATTTTGGTCCAGAAACGCCACAAGAATGGGCGATATCTTTCCTCTTCATTGGGCGCTTTTATGGGATATACGGTAAATCCGCGCGGATCGATTGCCAGCATTAATTGATTGATCAAAGTTCCTTTGCCTGCGGCATCCCACCCTTCAAATACAACAATAACAGGAATTTTTAACTCTCGCACTTTGCGCTGAAGTTCACCTAATTTATATTCAAGTTCAGTGCTGATCGTTTTATATTCGGATTTGTTGAGTTTTTTCGAAAGATCAATTTTTTCTAACATAGCTTTATTTTAAATCCTCATCAAGACTTTTTGGAATGCCATACTGCACTAAATTCCGATTCTTATATCGTTCATCCTCAGTTACTTCTTGCCCAAACCATGAGGGAGGAATGAAAGATACAGCTTGTTTCAAAGACGCGAATTCGATTTCTGCCACGACCAGGCCATCCAGAATACCGCTGTAGATGTCTAATTCGATTATCGAATGGAAATATTGAATTTTGTACCGCTTTTTTTCAACTCTTTTTCCCTTAGTCATCGCCCAAAGGATCTCAAACTGTTGCCGATTAATTTCAATCTCAACCTCCTCTCTTTCCAATCCAAATCCGCTTTTGATTGTCTGATAATAGCGATCACCCTTTTTTCTGATACGCACTTCTGTTCCATTTTCGCAAATGGCAAGATAACCCTGAATAATAGTCGTGACTTGATAATCGGCCAGATTTTGAGGAAGTTCACGTACTAAAAATTTTCGTTCAAATTCTTTAGTTATATTTGTAGTCATAGTTTTGATACCAGGACTTTCAATTCATTCCATAGCATTATATAAGCTTTGGCTGCAGTGGAACTTGGTTTGTAGCAAAAAATCGGTTCACGACGAATCCCCATATTTTCAATATCTGCTGAATAAGGGATGTGATTTGTCAAATAATTTATTTGATTCTGGTGAGCTACTTCTTTCATAATTTGTTGATGCAATTTTTTCCGTTTTTCAACCATAGAAAAGAAGGCAATGATTTTAGATTCTTTTAATTTTCGATTTTTAAAAAATTGCTGAAGTTTTTCAAATGTCAACATCGAAAGTGTGGTAGGAATCAACGGCACCAAAATGTAATCGGCTGTATTGATAATATTTTCTGAAACAAGCGTGATGTTTGGTGGACTGTCGATAAAGATAAATTGATATTCGTTCTCAAACGGCTGCAAAACTTGTGTCAATTTGATCTTCGCTTTTTTTAAACTATTCAAATGAAGGTCCAACTTTCGATAAGATAGCGTTGATGGCAAAATGTCGAGATGTTCATAATCCGAGCCTTTGATATTTTTATCAACTTTTTTGCCGCCTTTGAGAAAGGAACTGGATTTTAAGTTTTTTGAGGGCCTTACTCGAAAATAAAACGAGGCTGAACCCTGGGGATCAAGATCGATCAACAGCGTTTTAGCGTCCTCCTGTGCTGCTAAATAGGATAAATTTACTGCCGTTGCGGTTTTCCCAACACCACCTTTAATATGATACAATGCGATAATTGGCAAAATGGAACTCCTAATCTTTTTATTCTAAGCAAAGAGTTTTTGGTAAATCTTTTCATTATCTTGCTCGCTGAATTCAGTAAAGGTCTGGGCTAAAGCCTTACGAACGCTTTGCTGCTGTTGAAACAGGCTTGCGATCAATCCGCCGATCGCTGCAACTGTTTGTTGTGAATCTTTATATTCTGAAGCTATTGTTTCAAGGTATTTTTTTAGGCTTCGCTGCTGAACAGAGAGATCGTTATAGTCACCCAGGTTATCTTGAAGTCTCTTCAATTGTTTAACCAAAAGTGAAATTTCCTGCTCTGGAAATAGTGATGCAAAGAACTCCAATAAATAGCGCAGCTTTTTACATTCGATCCGAAGCTGGTGTAATTCAGAAGCAGGACTGTAATCCCTAATCTGATTTCCTATTTGGATCACCTGATTGTATGCTTTAAAAATAAATTTTCGTGACAGGTCAATAACAGGCTTATGAGAATTTTTCGTCTCTGGCTGCTCTTCAATTGAATTGAGAAATGCTTCCCACGATTCAATTGTCTTTGTATAAGAATTTGCACATAGTACATTAACTATATTTTTATGCTCTTCTTTTCTTTCTAAGCGTAGTTGGTCAAAAAGCGGTTCCAACCCCGGTCGTAAATGGTCAGGCAACATCTGTTGGTAGTTTTCTTTATTGAGTAAATAAACATCCAGGTCTCGCAAGCGATTGGTCGTCTTCTGCAACACAGCTAAATCGTTTTTAAACCGATCTCTAATTTCTTTCGGAAAAACGCCTTTAATTTGAGATAAAGTTGAACGAGTCCGTCTGATCGCTACTCGAAAATCATGCAAAAATTCAGTGTCGATATCTTCTTTAATTCCAGCCACATTCAGTTGAATGATATGCAAAAGATATTTTAAAATAATTATAGTGGCTTCCCTGACAGTCATATCTGGTGATAGGGTAACATTCAGTTTTGACGAGTAATCTCCTGGCTTTTTTCCAATTGCTTCTAACACCAGCAAGAAAACCGCTTTTGTTTCTTGAATAATTCCCAATTCATTCAGCCATTTTTTAATTTCAACAAATTCCTGGTCGTATCCTCGAACCGTTCGCAATTTTATACAATGAGTAAATTCATTGGCCCTTCCTTGCTGGATTAAATAAATATTTTCGAATTGAACTCTAACCACTGTTTTTTGATCATTGTTTAAAATAAGCAATCGATCAACTTTTATCTCGATTTCAAATAATGGGATCAGAGCACGAATATCGAGATATTTTTTTAGCATATCTTTGAATGTTCCTTCAGGAAAATCCCACCAGAATTTAGGGTTGGTTATAAGCGCGCCAATTGGTTTTTCAACGAGTGCTTCTGTTTTCGTAGAACTCAGATAATACTTTTCCTCTTCCTGAATCAAATAATATCCATTAGTGAACAATCGCCAATCGAATGTATCAAAGCATGTTTGCCTCTGTTCAACTATAGGATTTTTTTTTATTAAAAAGTGTTTAGAGATTTCAGCTATGATCGTTTGAGAGTTCCACGAATCGGGGATTTTGAAGGTCAAAATATTTGACATGAGCAATCTTGTTTAAATTTAAATAAAATGACAAAGTTTGGATCCCAACGCCCTGAAATAATCCCAATGTTATTAAGATAAGGAATTATTTAGCGAATCCATCCGCCTGAGTTGGAAATAATACAATAAAAAGATAGACTTCACTTCAAAAGTGGAGTTCATCTTTCTTCCCATCTTACGCCTCATCTTTCAAAAATTCATAAATATCTTCCTGAGCTCGATAAGTTCGATTGAAAGTGTCCTTTCGATATGGATTATCCTGTATTTCATTAATCAATCGGGCTTTGATGCCATCTTTGAACTGGATTTCAAGATAATCCTTCAACTCCTTTTGAATGCGCTTATCATAGATTGGAGCCGCTACTTCGACACGGTTATCCAGGTTTCGAATCATCCAGTCAGCAGAAGAAATGTAATATCGTTCGTCACCGCTGTTGCAAAAGATGAATATGCGAGAATGTTCAAGATATTTATCAACAATGCTGAAAATTTCAATGTTTTCGCTGAGACCAGAAATGCGAGGCACCAGCGAACAAATTCCCCTAACAATCATTTTAATTTTAACACCGGCCTGACTCGCTTCATACAGTCGATTAATTGTCGCACGATCGACCAGGCTGTTTAATTTTACATAAATGTATGCCTCTTTTCCTGCCAGCGCATTTTCAATTTCCTTTTTAATGAGCTTATCAATTCTACGACGCATGTAAAAAGGAGAGACCAGCAGATGCCGATAGGCAAAGGTCTTATAGTTATTTTTAAGAAACTTGAAGACATTGTTGACCTCTCTTGTTATCCTTTTATCAGCCGTCAGCAATGCATGATCAGCATAAATTTTTGCTGTGGTCTCATTGAAGTTGCCTGTGCCAATGTTCGCATATTGAACCGTCTTCCCATCTTCTTCACGGCTGATGAGCAACAGTTTGGCATGAACCTTTAATCCAGGTACTCCATCGATAATTCTGACACCTTCCTCTTCAAGTTTTCTTGTCCAATAGATATTGGCTTCCTCATCAAATCGTGCCAGCAACTCAATTACGGCAGTCACAGCTTTGCCGTTCCGGCTGGCGTTAATCAGGGCGTTCATCACATTGGAATTCGTTGCGACTCGATACAGAGTCATTTTGATAGATTTTACCTGGGGATCAATCGCAGCTTCCCGTAACAGATCGATAATATGATGAAAAGAATGATATGGAAAATGAAGCAGAATATCCTTCTCACGAATTGCTTTGAACATGCTTTGATGTTTTTGAAATGCCTTATGATGCAGGGCAATGACTTTCTTGTATTTCAATTCTTCGGATCCAACATTGGGAAAACTCATAAAATCTTTGGCGTTGTGGTAACGCCCCCCCGGGATGATATTCTCAAAATTTTTCAGGCTACTGCGGTTTAAAATGAAATTCAATAAATCTTTAGGCATTTCCCGATCGTAAACAAATCGGACAGGTAGTCCTAACTTTCGTTTTCTAACAGACTTTGAAATTTTTTCAAAAAAGCTTTTGGTTACATCATCTTCAATGTCAATCTCAGCATCGCGAGTTAATTTAATGGTGTACGCTTGGAATTTGTTATATTCAAAAATGGCGAAAATTTCCTTCAAACCAAAACGGATCACATTGTCCAGCATGATAATGAAATTTTTATCCTCAATTTTGGGCAAAACGACAAATCGAGGAAGAATATCAGCAGGAACTTCAATTAAGGCGAATCTGACATTGGACGTATTATCCTGCCGTGACATACGAATAGCGAGGTAAATCACCTGGTTTTTTAAATATGGAAAATCAGGAATCGAATCCAGCATGATCGGAACCAACCTGGGACGAACCTGCTGCTCAAAATAGTTTTGAACAAATTTTTCCTGATCTTCATTCAGTTGCAATTCGTCAATGATGAAAATCTTTTCCTTTTTCAGTTCTTCCTGAAGCTCTTCAAAAACTCTATCAAATTTATCACCTAACGATACGACTTTATCGTGGATTTCTTTGTAGATTTTTTTGGGAGTGCCGCCGAAAATGGTCTTCGATTTAATTCCAGCATCAATCATCCGCTGCAATGAGCCGACACGAACTCTGAAAAATTCATCAAGATTAGAAGAATAGATACCCAGAAACTTCAGCCGTTCAATCAGCGGAACATTTGGATCAGCGGCTTCTTGCAAAACTCTTTCATTGAAAGAAAGCCAACTAATCTCCCGGTTCATATATTTTTTATCTTCACTAATCATAGCACGATGTTGTAATAATTGAATTGATTGTAATATAAATAAAAAAACACCAAAATTCAAGCGTAATTTAAATTAAATTTTGTTCATTACAGCAATTCATTTAAAAACGTCTATTATTTCTTCGAGCTTCCCGTTAGCATCCAACGCTGCAGGTTTACCCTCACCAGAAAAAATTAATACTTCTCTATTTTTATTCTGCTCATATAAATCAACTTTTACCTGTGAACTCAACGTCTCAGAAACCTTTTTAAATATTGTCATTTTATAGGGGGCAAGCAATAATCCTCCTTCTTTCCGTTGCGCCTCAATTTTTAATTTAAATTTTTTATCATTAATTTCTAATTTAACATGATAATTACTTAGGTTCAAATATTTAATTTTTGCACCAGTATAGGTTGTAAATTTGTATAATTTGCCGTCAATCAATAAACCGATAATAAAACCTCTGAAGGAGCTGGTAAGCCACGGTATTTTTGCAACAGAGGCAACCAGGCTTACACCCTTCTGATCAAAGTGATTCGATTGTATCCAGATATAAGAACTTGGAAAAGATTTACCCCAGTCCTTCTCAATATATCCCCTTCCTCTTCTAAAATCAATTTGTTGCTCATTGATAGAAAGGTTGCCCTCAATTTGGTGATCTAAACTAATTACACCATGGAAGCATTCCATAAACGGCACAAAAGCGTAGCATCCCATTATTCCTGGAGAGAAAAGCCTAACTGGCCAGGGCTTCAAGTTGGTAAAAATAAGTTTGCCTTTTACATTGCTTTTCGGCGAATCAATGTTCAAATCCATGAAGTTTGATGTAAAAATGTTGTTACCAATTTGAATTTCAAATTTATTTTTTGCTGCTCTAAAATTAGCTATTGGAAAGCGAAGGTAACTTGACTGATGCGTTTGTCCATCAAGGATTTGAATAAAGGCGTGAGAATCCTCTCCAAGAATGACGCCAGGAATAAATGCGTAAACATTTACCTTGGCTTCGTCAACGACTTTATAGAACCATCCTTCAAAATAGTTGGCTTTTTTACCCTTCCCATGGTAAACTGCAGGGCGCCATAATGACCTAATATAATTTATCATACTTTGAAAAATAAGTTAAGCGTTTTAAACTTTTTTGAGGGAATTCAGTTAAATAAAAAGTAAAAATAATATTTATTTATTTCAAGTAATAAATTGATAATTACTGTAAGGTAAACAAATAATGAATTCCAATAAAGTAAGCATCTTAAAAATGGTACGAGCACCTTTTCTTTCATCCATTATTTCACCATTATTAGCTGGAACATTGATTGCGATTTCAATAAAATTTTCTGTAAATATTTGGGGCTTTTTATTCGTCATAATTATGGGTATTGGTTTACACGTTGCTACAAATGTTTATAATGATATTTATGACACCATTCAGGGTACAGATAAAATTAATGTACACAGAAATGAATTTAGCGGCGGGTCTGGGGTGTTGCTCGACCATCCAGAGTTGATGCCAAAGATGTATTTTTTAGCGCGAACTGGATTGATCGTGGCGTTAATTGCCACTGTTGCATTAATGTTTTTCATTGATCGGTCACTCTGGCCATATCTCTGGGGATTATATTTGCTTTCGGCATTTTTTAGTAAATATTATACTGCCGCGCCAATAAAATTGGGTTATAGAGGATTGGGCGAAATTTCTGTCTGGTTCGCTTTTGGTCCTATGGCAATTCTTGTTGCAGCAGTAAGTCAAAATGTTGGATTGCACCCAACGATTATCACAGCGATGCCAATTACAGGGATTAGCACTTTGTCAATTCTATTGCTTGGTCAATTAATCGATCTCAAAGCAGATCGTGATACGGGAAAATTGGGCGTTGCTGCAAGACTCGGCACACGGGCAACAAGCGATATTTATTTGATGGTGCAAATTATTCTGATGTTAAATGTAATTGTGTTGTCTATAATTTTGAAAGACAACGGTTGGATAATTCTAATATCTCTAATTCCATATATTCTGTTGTTACCTAAAATCTGGAAAATTGTTAATGCAAATCATGATAATCCAGAAGTGTTACCCCAGGCAGCGGGATTTAATGTGCAACTTCATTTGCTTTTTTCCATTTTGTTGAGTTTGGGGCTGGGGATTCATCTGATAGTGAGAAGTTAAGAGATTTAAAGTGAATCAAATTTTTAAATTTTGAGTCTAATTAAATAATTACAAAATAGAAAATTGCTGCCTTTAAGATAGTTATTTACCGAAAATAATAATCACAAATGTTAAGGAGGAATGGAGTGTTGGATTGATGGTACACTATTCCATTACATCATTGACATATAGATTAAAATTTTAAAAAAGATAGGTGATAAATAATGAGACATATCCAAAAAATATTTTTGTTAATCTTGATTTTTATGTTTATAAATAATCTTTCTTTTGCACAAAAATACGGTCGTAACAAGGTGCAATATGAAAATAAAGATTGGGAATACATTCAGACTCGTCATTTTGACCTTTATTATTACCAGGGCGGAAGACGCTTGGCGGAATTTGCTGCGAGTGTGTCTGAATCGTCTTATGTATCCCTGAGCAAACTTTTTAACTATGAATTAACCGATCGAATCCCAATTATTATTTATCGATCTCATAACGATTTTACAGAGACAAATACTTCCCCCACTGTTGTAGAAGAATCAGTCGGAGGCTTTACAGAATTTCTAAAGAATCGCGTAGTAATACCTTTTGATGGTTCTTTCGAACAATTTCGCCATGTTATTCATCATGAGCTAACCCATGCAGTCATGTTACAATTTCTGTATGGTTCCGGCACAGGATCGATAATTCAGGGTATTTCTCGATCTGCGCCGCCTTTGTGGTTCATCGAGGGACTTGCAGAATACACATCCATCGGCTGGGATACAGAATCGGATATGTATGTCCGTGACGCGACTCTTGCTGGCTACCTGCCGCCGATACCTTATCTTCAGGCGTTTCTCGCCTACAAAGGGGGGCAAGCAGTGTTGCGCTATGTTGAGGATGTTCATGGTAGACAAAAGGTAACCGAATTGTTACAGCGGTTACGTACGACCCGAAATTTTTCCAAGGCATGGCGATCTGCACTGAACGAGCCGCTTGAAGAATCTAATAAGAAATGGCAACAATATATGCGCAAGAAATATTGGCCTGAAATTGCAAATCGAAAGCAACCGGATCATTATGCTCAAACGTTGACTGATCATACTGAGTGGAAAAATTTTATTAATAATAGCCCGGCCGTTTCTCCAACTGGAGATCGTGTGGCTTTTCTGTCTGATCGCTCAGGCTATTTTGATATTTATATGGTATCTGCAACAGATAAAAAGCAGATAGTCCAATTAGTATCAGGACAAAAGAAGGCTGATCTGGAAGAATTGCAATGGCTTCGACCGGGTATGAGCTGGTCGCCAGATGGAAAATACATTGCCTTTACTTCACGGGCTGCTGGCGAAGATGCATTAAATATACTTGATGTTGATAAAAGAAGAATAAAAACAAGCTATAAATTTGGATTGGATGGCTTATTCGCGCCAGCGTGGTCGCCTGTTACTAATGAAATTGCTTTTGTTGGTGTGAAAAACTGTTGTTCTGATATCTATATCTATAATTATAAAACCGAACAACTTCGCCAGCTTACTAATGATATATTTAGCGATGCCGAACCCCACTGGTCACCTGATGGGACGAAATTGGTTTTTATTTCCGACCGAAAGGAGTATATCGAGCCTGAAATGCTGAGCGAAGAGTTTGGAATGGAAAATCATGATTATCATACAAATGATATTTATATTATTAACGCAGATGGTTCGGATTTTCGCCGGTTGACCAATTCAGATGCAAATGAAACTTCGCCGGAATGGTCGCCGAAAGGCAAATATTTGCTCTACATTTCTGACGAGAGTGGGATCTCTAACATTTACTACATGGATATGGAAACGGATGAAACAGGGGTGCTTACCGATATGATTACTGGAATTGTCCAAATTTCAGTTGGGAAAAAGAGCGACCGTCTGGCGTTTACTGCGTTTTCAAATGCAGGATATGATATTTATATTGCAACAGATCCTTTGAGTTTTCTCGAAGAGGATGTAGAACCGATACCTACAGCATTTATAACAGAAAAAAGAGAGCTTGAACAAGGTGGGGATTATGATGTTGAAACGAAGCAGGAAGCCGATAAGATTACCACATCTGCAAGACAGGATCAGGATTTTTCCCGTTATATTTTCGGTGGCAATTTTAGAAAAGGAAATATAACAGGAATCGAAAGTAAGCCGATTGAGGAAGTGCAATTGACAGAAAAAGAATATAAAGAAAATTCAGGAGAATATAAAACCAAAGACTACAAAATAAAATTTAGTATCGACAATGTCGGTGGGTACGCAGGATATGATCCATTTTTTGGCTTCTCTGCCCTAACACAACTATATTTAAGTGATATGCTTGGAGATCATCAAATACTGATTGGAGCCAATATTATCAGGGATTTAAACAATAGTGATTTTTTATTGGGATACTCTAACCTGAAGCGAAGATTAAATTGGTCCGTTACTGGTTTTCAATTTGTCAACTTTTTTTACACAAACCTGGGTACTGTTCGGTTTTTGCGTCGAGGTCTGGCTGCGTATACAACATATCCCTTATCAAGATTTAGACGAATTGAAGTTGGCGCTCAATTTTATAATATTATTCAAGATAATCTAATGTTTCCAATTATCCCAAGGATAAATTATTCTATATTCATGCCGAATATTTCATATTCAAAGGATAATTCAATCTGGGGATACATTGGTCCGAGTAGAGGAAGTCGATATTATTTAAGCGTTATTGGAAGTCCAAAAGTCAGTGAGCAAGGGAAAGAATTTTTTACGACCAGCTTTGATTTCAGACATTACATCTCCTTTGGCAGAGAATATACTTTTGCCATGCGCTTTGCTGGCGGTGCAAGTTATGGTAAACATCCAACATTATTTATCATGGGGGGCGTTGAGAATTGGTTAAACTATAAATATTTTTCACAAATTGATTACGGTTCAGTAGATCAATTTTTTCTCTCAGAATGGATGATGCCGTTGCGAGGAGCATATTTATACGAAAAAGTTGGCACGCGTGCAGCGCTAATTAACATGGAATTCCGTTTCCCATTTGTACAATATTTTATTACGAGATTTCCATTACCTATCGGTCTGCAGAACATCCAGGGATCTTTTTTCGTTGATATTGGATCAGCCTGGTCAAGGAATGATGGATGGCGTTTCCTTGATACTAAACCAGATGGGAGCAAATATGTTAAAGATGTGGTTACAGGATTCGGATATGGAATTCGTGTTAACTTATACATTTTCTTGTTAAGATTAGATGCAGCCTGGCGAACAGATTTTGATGGCATTAGCAGTCCGATGTACTATTGGTCTCTTGGATTAGATTTCTAAAAATTAAGTGAGGTAACCATGTTGAAGATAAATATAGCAATTTTAAGTGTTTTTTTCCTTCTATTTGTTGGCGAAATTGCTTCGCAAGACAAAGAGAATTTGCTTCCGAACTTCTATTACGAGATTGTTTCCTTTCCTGACGAAGCATCCGAAATATCAACCACCCATATTTATATTTGGATTCAGAATATTCATTTGCAATATTTAAAGCAAGGTGATGTCTATTCTGCACGATACCAGATAAATATAGGAATTTCTGACAGTAAAGGTGTTTCTGTTTTAACTGAAGATAGAACTTTCAAGGCAACAGAAGAACAATATGCAGCTACAATAGAACCTAAAATCAAAGATGTGAGGCATTTTCAATTTAAGCTTTCTCCCGGCGACTATTTTTTTAAAATACGACTATTGGATTTAAATTCTAACCGAATAGGTGTTCAGGAGAGAGAGAAAAAGATCAGGGCTTTTGATCTCAACGAATTAAATTTGAGTGATGTGCTATTTTTAAATACAACCAAAACCGATACGATCAAGCCAAGCAATATCATTCCGTCTTTTGGTATCCCTGTTCAGGAAAAAATCTACTTGTATGCTGAAATAATAACACCTTATAAAAATAGTGAACTGAAAATTGAATCAAATTTAAAATCGAACAGTGGAAAAGAAAGCTTCAGCTTTTCTGAGGATATTATTCCTAAAAATCCGATAACAAAAATTCTGTTGCAGATAAACCAGGAAAGCATGGTTCAGGGTGTAAATAAATTACAATTGAAAGTTACTTCCGGTAATCAGTCAAAATTGGTAATAAAGGATGTTATATTTATAAGCGGTAGGGAGGGCTTTGCTGGTTTGGCAATTGAAAATATGATTGAACCACTCCGCTATGTTACTGATGGAGATGATTGGAAAAAAATGAATAATGCTTCTGAAGAAGAAGCGGAGAAGGCATTCAGGGAATTCTGGAATCAGCGGGATCCCACGCCGGGGACACCAGAGAATGAATTGTTTAATGAGTTTTACAAACGTGTGGAATATGCAAATAAAAACTTTAGTTATTCCAGATCTTCTGGCTGGAAAACAGACCGGGGAAGGGTCTATATTGTCTATGGTCCACCAGACAGAATTCAGCAGACAACACCCACTGCGTATACAAAAGGGAATTATGAAATTTGGTATTATGAAGAAATCCGAGAGACTTTTGAATTTTATGACGAGTATGGCTTTGGCGATTATCGGCTGGTTTCGGGGAATATTAGGCCTGCATATTAATTTGAACTATTGACACGGATTTTCTTAGGTAAAAAGAAAGACATGAGATAGGAAATGTCAAAAGGGAATTGTGAACATTAATCAGTAATCTTGTAAACATTAATAAGTAATCAGATTCACGTCTGCCGTTTCACGTCTCATTTATTAATCCGCGTTTTAAAAATAAAAGATTGAAGCATGAAATTCATCCATTGCTCCGACACGCACCTTGGCTACTCAGACTATTATAAAATCGATCCCAATACTGGAATTAATCAACGGGAACAAGATTTTTATAATGCCTGGAATATTTTGATTGAAGAAATACTTCGACAGAAGCCAGACTTTGTCCTTCACGCTGGTGATCTGTTTCATACTTCACGCCCGACAAATCGAGCGATTGCCGTTGCACTGGAAGGAATTCAGAAAGTTAGCGATTCAGGTATCCCTTTCATTTTAATTTCAGGCAATCACTCCACACCGAAAATCCGTGCTACTGGATCGATATTTGAATCTATATTACTCTTTCCAGAGGTATCTGCTGCTTTTCAAAGCAAGTATGAAAAATTTGAAATCAAAGATTGTGCTGTTCATTGTATTCCCCATTGCTCATTATCAGAAGAATTGCAAACAGCATTTGAACAACTCAAACCCGTTAAAGAAGCAAAATATCAAATATTAGTAACACATGGTTCGTGGGCAGGGCAAAAATCATTTTCAATGGGAGAGTTTAACGAGCAAAAACTTCCTGATCCAGAATCCGTTTCTAAAGTTGTTTTAAATTATATTGCACTCGGTCATTACCACAAGCACATCAAAATCAAGCCAAATGTCATTTATTCTGGCTCTACTGAAAGAACCAGTTTCAATGAGGCTGGCAATCCAACAGGATATGTAATGTTTGATTTAGAAAAAGAAGTATTGGAGTATGTAGAAATTCCCTCGCGTCCAATGTTTAAACTGGATCCAATCGATTGTGGTGAACTGACTGCCAAACAGATAAGCGATGAATTGGAAAAACGTTCAACGGTTGAATTGAAAGATGCTCTAGTTAGCTTAACTTTGGCAAATATCCATCACGAAACTCTGGTTAAATTGGACAGCCGCGAAATAGATCGAATTTTTAACCAGGTGTTTTTTCTTAATAAATCTCTTTTGCAAATGACAGTTAAAGAAGGAACTATTAGCGGAACCACTGATTTAGGAACAGTGACCATTGAGTTTGAACGGTACATAGATAATACGGAAGAAGGAGAGCTTGATAAAGATCGATTGAAGGCTTTGGGAATTGAGTATTTGATGAAAGAGATGTAAAATTTTATTTTGAAGGATAAATGAATGTACTCTAAAAACCGCTAATTCCACTAATTTTCCAATTTTGCTAATTCTAACTTTAATAAAGTCAATTCTTTTAAATTAGCGCAGTTAGCGGTTAAAATCCTTTTTATAGTAGATTCATAAATACAAAACCATAAAAGAATAGCAAAAAAAATCTTACAAATTCCTATAAAACTCAATAGGTTTCAATTCCTCGAATTGATCGGTCACCCTAACAATATGAGAACGAATGTCCTGACACAGATGGCATTTAGCGATATAACCATCTGGTAAAACCTGATAATCGAACTGATCTTGTGCCAGTTGCAATAATCCTTCGATCCCCGAAGTCACCAGAATTTCAATGAGGGGGCGTTCTCCGACATTGCTTTGATCGAACAGCTTTCCTAAATCATGGGCATCTCCGAGTGAAATCCCTGCGCAAAAGCTAGCAATATAATTTCCGTAAGGATCGATATGAATGTGCTCGGGATTGGTAATTTCTTGTAAACAATTGTTATTAAAAAATGCCTCTGCTACCTGTTTTTGATAGAGAAAATTTAACCTTGTAACTGCTCTTCCACAGGGAACCAATCCATAATGCATAATAAAGGATTGAGCAGCCTTTTCATGACCAATTGTATTGAGATAACGATTAAAAGGGATTCTATTATTTGGATGATAATCTTGAAGTTGTTCATAGAAATAGCTTGTATATATCAGCACATTGTAAGGTCCATATATTTCTCGAGCGATATTAATAGCTCGATCAGTACGTTCAAAAGGAATAAATTCATTGTGAAATGGAGACACACTGATTAAAATGGCAGGCAAACCAGATTCTCTAAGCAGGTTTAATTGATAGGCAGTTAAATCATCATTTTCACACCAGAAAGCATTGGTCTCCACATATTGAAGGGAGGTGTCATATTCGATGCAGAGTTCAACTGCTCGTAAGGTTAGTTCAAAATTAAGAAATGGCTCCCCGCCGGCGAGATGCAGCCCCCGCTGATGTGGAGCAAATTGCTTTATTTGAGCTAAAAAAATTTTCAAATCCTGTTCAGTTATCCAATCTTTCCATTTAGGCGAGCTGGCATAAATGCAATGTCGACATACGTTACTGCATTTATATGAAAGGATCAATCCACCCGATGTGAATGGAGGGATTTTTAGTTTTTGCATATATTTTGAAAAGCGCTATTGTTATTAATCTTTGGTTTTTTTGGTTAAGCTAAGTGCTGAATTTTAAAAATTTTTGTAGGCTTTCAAACCAGACGATTTTCAAAAAACAAAATCCTGATAGATTAATTCCTTTGCTTTTTGCTTATTTTATCTCACCCCCGAAAGTTGTTAAAGAGAAATAACCGATCAGTTTATGATATTTTTAGCTTTTTCCTACGAAGAATTAATCCGTCCTCGAAATTTCTCTAGCTCTCGTCTCTCTTTTTTGGTCGGACGTCCTTTATACTTAGGACGATTCGATTTAGCCGCCTGATAAAAAAGACTCCGAATATCTTCATCTTCCTTTTTCTCGGGCGAGAGTTCATGTTCTTGATAAAGCAATTTGGCATCCGCAGCTTTTATACTCTTATGCACGATATCCACAATATCGAAAGTGCGAGTGCGCCATTTAAATTTAACCGAAACCGTATCGCCAGTTGTTACCAGTTTTGAGGGTTTGGCAATTTGATCGTTCACTTTTATTTTGCCTTGATTACATGCTTCTGCTGCCTGGTTTCTTGTTTTGATAATACGGCTAATTTTTAGCCATTTGTCGAGGCGGATGGTTTTTTTCTCAAGTTCATTCATTTGATTAAAATCAATCACCATTAATTTTGATTTAAATATAATATAGCAAGTCTTTTTAAATTAAACAACTAAAAAATCAAAATAAAAATTCATTGCATCTTAAAACAAATTATGCTACATTAACTTTTTAAAACAAGATAAGGTGATAAAATGATTCGGTTCAACAAAAATATTGTTCTTTTAGGTTATTTTTTATGTTGGAGTGCAACAATCCTTGGCCAAAATCTACCAGAAATGGACTCGTTTATTCCGCAAATTTCCCGCACAACTCTATCCCCCACCGGTGAAGAGATACTTTTTAGTGGAGAAGATTATCATGGATTATATTTGTTTTCAGTCAAAACAAATCAGTTTCAAACAATTGCTGTTAATCCTGGTGCTGGTTATTGTGCCAGTTGGTCTTTAGACGGTTCTCGAATCTACTTTAAATTAATTCAGGGAGAAAATGCACAGCAACCGGTGTATTACGACCTGAAGCGGCAGGAGATAATCCCCTTGTATTCCCTTTCCTCAACTGCTGGAGTACCAACCCTTTCTGAAAACGGTTTGATTGCATTTACAATTGTAAACGATCTCCATATTTTAAATTCAGAATTTCAACCTGCTTATCATTATAAGCTGGACTGCTATGCTAATTTAGCTCCACTGTCTCCTAACGGCAAGATGGTAGTTTACAATGATATTAGCGACCAACTCTGGATTTTGAATCTTACAACTGGTAGCAAAACAAAAATTACTTCTAGTTCAGATGGATATTTTAATCCAATCTGGTCGTCAGATAGCAAGAAGATAGTTGCCAGTAGTTTAACTGGCTACTTATATTCGTTTGACCTATTGACAAGCACCTCCTATAAGATTGGTCGAGGTAGTTCAGCCAATTGGATGGAGAACGGGGAGAGTTTACTTTTTTGCGAAGAAGAGTGGGACGATCGGTTTCAATTAGTTTCTTCACGTCCAGTCATTTGTCATTTTGATGGAACTGACAAACAACTTTTAGATGTGTCATTAAAGGGGCAAATTCGGTTTTTAAATTATTCAACCAAAACTCATAAATTAGTTTATCGCTCAGAAAATTATTTGACCATTGAAAAACTGAGTCAATTTGAACAAAAAATTCAGATTGAAACTCAGCAAAAAATTTTGCTTAGCGAATTAAAACCACTTAGTCAACCATTAAAGCCCTTACGAAATATAACACCTGAATTGAATTATGAAATAGAAAAGCAATCCTTTGAAGCGCCATATTTACATCAAGTTTATGATACCCCAAATTGGTTCAATGGTCACTGGGCATGTGGAGCAACTTCGGCAATGATGGCTTTAGCTTATTATGATGTATTGCCTGCCTGGGCTTGTAATTGCTCCTGGCCCTATTCTCACACAAGCGAATATGGACGTTATATCTGTGAAATATATAGCTTTAATGGCTATACATATAACATTGGAGGTTACGACCCAAATGGCAACCTTGGCTACGGTGGATATGGATTTATCATTAAAAACAATTGGGCAAATACCAAAGAATATATGGCTACTTATGCAAGGCAACATAAAATCAGTTCCTCAGTGGATTGGAGTCCTTCTTATACTAAATTTAGCAATGAGATTGACGAACAATTTCCCGCAGTGATATTGAACAGTTTAACAAGTTCGGGTCATTATATATTGGGAATTGGATATAACAGCACTCAACGAAGTGTCATGATAAATGATCCTTACGGTGATAAAAATCAAGGGTACATGAATTATGATGGTAAAAATGTAATCTACGATTGGCCTGGTTATCATAACGGGCACGCAAATCTTAACATCGTTCACTGTTTGATTTATATGCGATTAGATGCCACTGATTTAGCTCCTTCTGGTTTCGTATTGTCAGATACTCTAACTGTAGGAGAGGAGGTACCAATTCAATTTAAAGTTTATAATAAAGGACTGCTCCCCAGTGATTCTTGTTCCGTAAGCCTCTATTTATCGTCAAATCGATATTTTAACAAAAGCGACCTTATTTTAAGAAAAATTTCTATCCCCGAAATAGTTCCCGATGACTCTTTAGAAATAGATACGATTGTCCAACTGCCAGATTCTTTACCAAGTTCTAAACAGGCAATGGGTGTTTGGGTAGATGAAGATAATTTTTTAAAAGAAGTCAATAAATCAAATAACCTTTTTTATAGAGTTTTTGTTATAAAAGGTTATCCCCTTATGGATAACCTTTGCCCATTACCAGATGCAATTGTAAATACATCTCGTCCGCAAATTTATGCCCACTTTAAGGATGATTTTTTTGGAATTAATTTAGATTCGATTAAATTTTACCTGGATGGCGTGGATATTACTTCAGTCAGTAATGTACAACACAATGAAATTAGTTTCACTCCCAATAGCGATCTGGCTTTTTCCAATCACACAGTAAAACTTGAAGTCACCAATATTCCTGGTTTTAAGACTGAGCAAGAGTGGCAATTCAGTATTGGAATTACTATGGTAAATTTTTCAGACAATCATTTAATAATGAAATGGAAACTTTCTCAAAACTATCCGAATCCATTTAACAGCACGACTCAATTTCAATATGAGGTGCAAAATCCTGGACAGGTGAAAATTGAAATATTCTCAGTAGAAGGAAAATTAATTAAGATATTGGTAGATGATTATAAAAGCCCTGGTATCTACCAATGCGTATGGTCAGGAAACGACGAGCAGAGTAACCACGTCGCAAGCGGGATATATTACTATCGAATGACTTCTGGTGATTTTAGAGAGATTAAGAGGA
>Ga0209427_10001860_pt1 | contig 24628 bp, 21 predicted proteins | sample DeeMarSWOR136_30_FD_187465 | JGI IMG/M metagenome (GOLD analysis project Ga0209427, IMG submission 187465) | Marine sediment microbial communities from White Oak River estuary, North Carolina - WOR-1-36_30 (SPAdes) (version 2) | ecosystem: Environmental > Aquatic > Marine > Intertidal zone >...
GAACCTGTAGTGCCTAAAATAGCTAATTTTTTCCCAGCAGGTATTTTAAATGAAATATCTTTTAAAATTCGATGTTCGCGGGTATATCCAAAGGAAACATTATCAAATTCAATATCCCCTTTCAAGCTAGAAATTTGTATTGCGTCAGGGAGATCATTGATTTCTGGGGTAGAGTCTAAAATATCCCTTACACGACTAAGGGCAGCATCAGCTTGAATATAAACCAACATAATTTGCCCTAACATCATTAAAGGAAAACCTAATGATGCAATATAGGAAAGGAGTGTAACTATTGTATCTAAATCCATAGTTCCATTAATAAATCTTAAACCTCCTATAAATAATAAAGAAATTGTTATTACTCCTATTACAATATAAATAGCGGGCATATAAAGTGAATTAAATTTTACAGAATTGACACTGGCGTTATAAAACCTATTATTATTTTCTTTACACTTTTGAAATTCCTTATTTTGAGTACTAAAAATTCTTACAACTTGAGCACCAACAATATTTTCCCTTAATGTTGTAGTTAAATCACCAAAACTATATCTCGTTTCTAAGAAGATTGGTTTTAATTTCTTTGCTATATAATATGAAAGAATAATAGAAATAACAATGGCTGATAACAAAATAATAGACAAATCAGAACTAAAACTAATAAAACCAATAATAATTCCACTTATCTGAAGAGTTGATTGCAGACCTAAAATTAGTCCCATACCAAAAATCGGTTGAGTTTCTTCAATATCACTTGTAGCTCGAGAAATTAATTGACCTGTTTCAGTTTTATCGAAATATGAAAATGATTGGCGATAAAGAGCATTACTTATATCATCACGTAAATAATATAAAGCTCTTGATGAGACTTCTGCTCCTTGAAGCCGAGCAGTTCTGTTGAAAAAATAAGTTAATAATCCAAATACTAATATAATACAAAAATAAAATAAAAATACTAAAATATTGAAGCTTGGAAGATTTGGATCTAATAATCCAACCATTCTCCCTATAAAAATGGGAATAAAAGTAGTAAAAATTGTTGAAAGTGATAAAAATGTGATTTGTAAAATAAATGCTCTTTTCGATTTTAACCAATACTTAAATATCATTCGAGCAGAATTCATTAATTAATAATCTCTTTTGACATTTTCTTATGTTTTTACTTTTGAGTCTCCAAAAAAAATTTACATTATACTTTAAATATATGGTAGATAGTTAAAGAAAAAATTTATTCTCAAATTATTGGCTTATTTCCATTTTATTAAATGATCGAGCTCCAATCAGTATTAGCAATGCTCCAAAACCGCCTGAAATCAATAAATCAAGCCAAAATGGAAAGTAGGATACCCCCAATAAAACAAATCGGAATAGATCTACACTATAAGTGAAAGGATTATACATAGTAATCTGTATGGGAAGAGGAATTAAGGCACCCGAAAGCCACATCATTGGCATAACTATAAATGTCTGAATTAATCCAAAAGATTGCATATCACGTAAACGCGTACTAATTGTTAATCCAATCCCTACTATTCCTAGACTTGCTAAAAATGCCACTGGTATTATGAGTAATACACGCCAAATTAGATTAAGATCATTACCAAAATATCCTATCGCAACACTTAAGCCTATGATTATAAGGACTTGTAGCATTGTTTGTAAGGCAACACCCACAGTCCTTCCAAGCATGAGCGTTCTACGACTGACAGGAGCCACCAATAACTCCTTCATAAATCCAAACATTTTGTCTCTGAAAATTGCCATTCCACCAAATATACCTGTAAATAAAATAACCATTGCTGCAATTCCTGAACCAGCGAATGCTCTCGGGTCAACGTATATACCCTGAATAATTGGATTGAAAGATAATCCAATACCTATACCAAATACAAATAAAAAAAGTAAACCTTGTACTAGTGATGATATAACCCTTGATTTATTTCTCCAGAAGCTAAGTAACTCTCTTTTCGCTAATATCCACACTGCGTTATAATTTATTTTTGCTTTTTCAATATTTAGATCAGACATTTGTTATCACTTCCTTAATTGCCTCATTTGAATCATTTTTTTTATACCCTTAGTATGGTTTGAATTTTCCTCTCGAATTGATGTGCCAACATAATGTAAGAACACATCTTCTAAAGTTGGTTGATGCATATTCACAGTTTTTATCTTAAGACCATTTTCACCAATTTTTTGAATAATCATTGGTAGCTGTTTTCCACCATTCTCACATGAAATCGAGATAGAATTTATTGAATCTACTTCCGTTTCTTCAAGTTCTCCCTTCTTAACTTTAATTAATTCTTCTCTTATATTATCTGGGACTTCTTCTAAGAGTTTTTCATCAAACATTTCTGCTATTTGCTTTTTCATGGGGAGAGGAGCATTTAGAAACATTGCTGTAGTCATTGGCATTTTTTTCCAAGCCATTATTAATTTCTTAGGATCTGATAAAGTTTCTCTTATACGTGCTTGAATCATTTCAGGAGAAATATTAGGCATACCCTTAGGGATTTGTATATTTGGCATTATGGGTTGATTACCTTCAGAAGTTCCTAATGATACGTTCTTCACTCCGGGGATTTCTTTTACTTGATTTATAATCATGGGAATTTTAAATCTTTCCTTTATTTCTTCTAATTGAATATCAATAACATCCCCAGATAATTGTTTTTTTAAGTTTTCTGAAGTATCCATAGCTATAATTTTACCATGATCCATAATGCAGATCCTATCAGCAAGTTCATCCGCCTCATCCATATAATGAGTGGTTATTAAGATCGTTATTCTTGAATCACTCTTATTTAACTCTTTAATCTTGTCCCATATTTTTCTACGTGTCTGAGGATCTAATCCTAACGTAGGTTCATCCAAAAAAAGAACCTTAGGCTCGTGGAGTAGTCCTCTAGCAATTTCTAATCTTCTCTTCATCCCACCTGAATAATTCTTCACAAATGTATTTGCTCTGTCTTCAAGATCTACTAACTTTAAAACTTCATTTATTTTCTCTTGTCGTTCTTTTTTTGACATCCCGTATAAAATTGCGTGTAATTCTAGATTTTCCCATGCTTTCATGTCACCATCTACAGAGGGTTCTTGAAAAACAATACCAATGCTTTTTCTAACTTTATCAGAGTCTTTATCGACGTCGTAATTGTTAACTAAAGCTTTCCCTTCTGTAGAAGATAATAAAGTTGCTAGTATACTAATAGTCGTAGTTTTCCCCGCCCCATTCGGACCTAATAATGCAAAAATTTCACCTTTCTTTATAGTGAAACTGATATCATCTACAGCTAATACATTCCCCTCTTCATAAATTTTTGTTAAATTCTTTACTTCTATTATATTTTCAGTCATATTCTCTCATAGGTTAATTTTTCATTACAAAAATACTTTTCTAAAAACAATTTTTACTCATTTATAAGTTTAAAAATAAAATTTAGAGTTATTTATTTCTTCTTCTATTTCTTCTTAGCTTATGGATTATTAAATATGTACTTAATCCTGCAATGCAAATTACTAATACGATGATTGTAGTAAAGAAAATCCAATCTGAATTTATGGCAACAATTTGGTATATTATATTACTACTAACATCTCTTACTACAAATGAGGATATTGTTCCTATAATACTATAGGTAATTTCTACAGTATAATTTGTTTCACCAATGTGATTAATTGTAAGTACATTGTTACTAACAGTTACATTTTGGCAATCAAGTGTAGTAATGAATTCTTCTAAATATGTATTTAAAGGACTACCTAATGTGAATCCGTTGAAGACAAATAACCACAAAAATTCATCTGGTTCTAAAATTGGAAAACTATAACCAGAAAACTGAATTGCAGGAAGATTATTTAGTTCAGTCGATAAATTATTATAGTTAGAAAGAATCTCATTGAAATCTGTTGGATTTTTAAATATTAAAAGTGGATCATTTGAAATTGTAGGATCTTCTTCAAAGTTTCCAATGGTAAAATTCCATACAGCACGTAGACCAACCCATAGATCGTAGCTATTTGTGTAATTAGCGTTTATGGTAGTTTCATTGTATCCTTGACTATTCATTAATCCTATCAAAGGAATAAGATCTTCAGATTCAAACAAGATTGGCAAAAATAATGAAACAAAAACATCATAAGTTTCCCAATTAACATAATTCCAGCCTTTTATCGTATTTTTACTCTTCGCACCAGTTTGATTTGAATCTCCTCCGAACCAACTTGAGGGTGATGTGGTTGAATTAACAGTACTTTCCCAAGCAGATTCATCATAAATTGTAACTGTAAAAATTTCAGTGCCTTTAGTTAATGCAACATTATAATTCCCATTAGCTACGGTAATAGTCGTAAACATACCCAAGAAAATTATACTAAGAAGCGAAATTCCAATAATGCTAATTTTTGTATTTTTTATCATTTTATAATTGCCTCCGTTTGAATAAATATGCAGCTAATAAAAAATAGACAACTATATAAACCAAGAGTAATGTTATTCCCATCTCAATACTAGGGGTCACCCATTGGCCAAATGCAAAATCGCCCCCCATGCCACCTGGACCCATACCACTAAAAGAAAATTCAGAATATCTCGGATCTGGAAAAGGATATTCAAGTATTCCTGTTATAAGGCTCCCTAAATATGCTAAAGAGTACAATGGTTCAAAACTATCTGCAAAAATTAATGTGATAATCTGATCAGCTATATTAAATCCAATAAGAAGTATTAATAGAGTTGAAATTATAGTAAGATTTACACTCCTCATAAATGAGCTAAAAAATGTAACAAAACTGCTTAATACTATTATATATAATACCGCAATACCATAGGAATAGAAGAATCGAATATTAATTGGTCCACCGTAATAGAAGAATCCTAAAAGTCCTAATATAAAGTAATAAATACTAATTATCGTTATTACTAAGATTAAATTTCCAAAATATTTACCTATTATCAATTTATATTTGTTTATTTTAGGAAAAACTATAAAACCTGTTTTTTTATCAAATTCAGAACAAATTATTCCCGAGAAAAATAAACACGCGGCAAATAGAGTTATGAATGAAATGAATTGTAAGCCATTACTAAAGAACTCCGCTTGAGTATCTGGAAGGAGATAGGTAGGAATTAAAGGTAGAATGTAACCCAATAAAAATGCCACGATGATAGCGACTAAGGAAAAGAAATAAAATTTCTTTCTTTGCTTTTTTATTTCGAATATAATAGTGTATAATATTGGTTTTATCCCGTTAAATTTAGTATTTCTACTGTTCATTTTCCTATGCCTCTTTATTCAATTTAATTTTACTTTTTATATCATTATCTTTAACCATTTCGGCATAAACTCTTTCTAGTTGAGAAGTTTTCGGTTGAGTAAATGAGATGACTGTAAAATCTGATTCAAACTCCTTTATCAAAATCTTTAGAATATTTCCTTTTGATTCATTTCTTCCATCATAAAATATTTTAAATCCTTGTTGTTCTGGATAGTATTTTACTGGTATCTTCGAGATCTTGGGGTCTAAGTTCTTGTCTAGATATGGACTAAGTCTTTCAGTTAATTTATTTATTACTGGTTCTAAATCACTCGCATTAATGGGCTCAAGTAATACACAATTTAATTCACTAGATTTTAAGGTTAGCGCTAAATTCTCTACAGTACCAAACCCAATAATGGAACCATAATTAATTAAGGCAATTTTATCACATACTTCCGATATTTCATATAACATATGCGAAGCAACAAAGATTGTTTTTCCTAGTGATTGAAGCTCTCTTATATATCTCCTTATCTCCACACGTGCTAAGGGATCCAAACCAGTTTGGGGTTCATCTAATATTATTATTTCTGGTTCATGAATAAGTGCTTGAATTATCCCTATTTTCTGAGTCATTCCTTTAGAAAAATTCTTTACTGGCTCAAATTTCCACTCAGAGAGTTTGAAGCGTTCTAAAAGCTCATCTATTCTTTGATCAATTTTATGTTTAGGGTAATTTTGAAGATTTGCGAAATATCTTAATAATTGATAAGCCGTCATGTTGTAAAAAGCGGGAATATCTATTAAAAACCCTATTTGGCTAAGATTTCTTGATATCTCTTCTAAATCCTGTAATTTTCCGCTATTAGGTCTAATAAGTATTTTACCTGAATTTGGTCTCAGAATTTTTGCGATCATTTTAATCGTTGTCGTTTTACCAGCCCCATTAGGGCCTACTAATCCAATAGTTTCTCCTCTATGAACTTCGAGGTTTATATTATTAACAGCTGTTAGATTGCCAAATTTTTTCGTTAGATTTTCTAGTTTTAAAACTATTTCAGATCTCTTATTAACAGATTTTTCAGTTATTCCTTTTTCCTGCATTTTTGACATTGTCTCTTCCTCTTCTTTAACCACCATCATTTTCCTCTCTTTTTTTAATTGACTCTTCAACCATTTCTATAATTCTATCTTTGTTTAAAGAGTCCATTTTCTCTATTTCCTCAATAATTCTATTTAAGTCTACTTCACTCCCTTTTAAATTTTTTATTCTTTTTTCTATCTGCTTAAGCATACCCTTCATCCATGACCTCAATCCTCTAAAAAAATCAATAGCATCGTCTTTATCTTCAAAATCTTCAATTTTTTCTAATAAGAACATCCTTAAACCCTTAGATGGTGTAATCTCTGACATCATGCTGAAAACATTACCCCATTTCAATTTTAATTGTTCCAAATATTTTCGTCCTAATTCAGTTATAAAAAAAAACTTATTTGGACGCCCTTCTACTAATTCTTCTTTAGATATTAAGAATTTCTTATCTTCTAGTTCTTGCAGAGTCCTAATCATCGTACCCCTTGGAAAATTATATTTATCCTGTAATTGAGTACCAGTAATTCCATTTGGATATTCAGAAATTATCATTAAAACAATAAAATCTCTAATTTCTTGAAATGCTTCTTTACCTATAGGCGTAGGTGGTCTGAAAGGTTGTTTTGGAAATGGCGCAAATAAACCAAAGGGGGGGAACTTACCAAATGGCGGATGATGGGGAGGTTCATCACCTTCAGGCGGACCTTGCCCCATGAATATATGTTCTCTGTTATCAAACCTGAATTGATCTATATCTCTTTTAAACATTGTCTATATCACTAAAAAACGATTAATATGTCCATCTTGGACACATTATATTTTATAAGAGAACCATCATATTTAAATGTTGTCCATTTTGGACATAAGCATTTTTCAAAACTAGAAAAATGATATAAGCTACCCATTTTAAGGTAGACTTATTAGAAAAGTGAATAATCATGACAGAAGTATATATTGAAGATATAAAACACGGGATCAAATCTGCTGTAAGTAATATTTTCAATCGAATTGAAAACACTGGCAGATCTATTCTTAAAAAATCAAACGAAGTGTATATTAAAGTAAACGGCATAGATTTTAAAAAGCATACTCACACATCGCTAGAAGTTTTAGAAGCTGTTATCTTGTATTTGAAGGAAAAAGGAGCAAAAATTTTTGTGATGGAAAATTCTACTCAAGGTAACTTGACAAGATTAGTATTTACTATTACGGGCTACAAAGAAATTTGCGAAAAGTATGGAGTAAATATAATATATTTAGATGAAGAAGATACTCAAACCTTTGAATTCTCTGGAAAACCATCTATAGAAAAAGATTCTAAAGGATATAATTTAATGAGCTTTAAATTACCAAAAACTATAATAAAAATTATGGAAAACAGAGAATCAATAACTTATATCAATATTCCTAAACTCAAAACTCACTCGATGGGGGTAGTAACCCTTAATCTAAAGAATCAATGGGGATTTCCCATTCATGCCGATCGTGGAAAAGATCATAATTTTAATTTACATTCTAAAATAGTAGATGTTTATAAAATGATTAAACCAGATATTGCTCTGATAGATGGTATTGAAGGAACCATAAATGGTCATTATCCCCCAACAGCATGGGAAGATAAACTCGTTATCCCTTTTAATATTATAATCGGTGGAACTGATCCTTTAGCCGTTGATGTAGTAGGTGCAAGAATTTTTGGTTTAAATATTGCGGAGATTCCTCATTTAAAGATAGCTTTTAAGAGAGGTTTAGGTGAAGGAGATTTAAATAAAATAAAAGTTATTGGTAAAGATCTGAATGAATATAAAGAGAAATATGAATGGGATTTCCTTCAAAAATTTCCTGAAAACGTTAAAATAATTAAGGGAAAAGAATTTTTATGTAGAGAAGGATGTCAAAATAATCCATTAACAGTATTGCAAACACTAGCTTATGATCATTCAGAAAAGTTTAATTGTGGGTGGTTTATTGTAATGGGTAAGGGACATGATGAAGATTTAATTGACAAGTTGAAATCAGAAGGATATAGTAAATGGCTTGTAGCTGGATATTGTGCTATTGAGGAGGTTGGTCAAGAATTACGAAAAGAATTTGGTAGAAGGAAAATATTTTTTTCAGGTGATTGTAATAATCTTGCAGATACTCTAACGGCTGAATTGAAATTGTCAGGTATGAGTGCTCTCGATTTAGCACCAATATCTTTTGAAGAAGTTATGAAACATATGCAAGAAGCTCAAAAACATGGTACAACCTCACTAATTACCACAGCATTTTAATTTGTTATTCCTAATACTTAAAAATAGTCTGAGTTAATTCATCAAATTTAAAGTCTTTAGGAAATTTAAGGGTTCTTGGCACTTGAGAGCCTTTTACATAGATATCTTTAAGGTTTTTTAATTTACCTACTGAATTAGGAATATAAGAAATACTATTATGAATAATACCTAAGGTCTCTAATGACTTTAATTCTCCAATAGACTCGGGGAGTTCTGTGATATAATTATAATCGAGAGAAAGATATTTAATATTCTTTAATTCTGAGATCTCATTTGGTAATTCTGTTATTCGGTTATGCTCTACACTTAATGATTCTAATTTTGGAATCGTGAAAATCTCCTCAGGTATTGTCTTGAGGTCCCAACCGTCTAAATTTAAATATATAATTTCATGTAACCTATTAGAATTACACATTTCTTCAAATTGCTTCACTCCTAACGTTACTTTTGAATCTAAGATATCCTTTCCAGAAAAACTGAAGGATGCCGTATGCAGTTTCAAGTCAGCTTTATGGATACTAATCTTTTCTCGAAAATCCTTAAGATATACTTTTCGTGCAGCTATAAAATCCTCATCTGACCAATATCCCTCCTCATGCTCCCATTTCGCAGCTTCTAGTATATCTTGTCGCATTTTTTCAGGTATTTTCGCTCCAGTGAGAAGTGCAAAATATCCAATAACAAAGTATGGAGCCCTTCCAATTTCAAAATAAGGCGCTTTCCCAAATATGATTTCTTTTGGCTGTCGTCCCTTTACCATCTTTTCTAGTGCCTTATAATTCTTTTCGAAGTTCTCTCTCGTGAGGATTCTCTCATTATAATAGAAATCTCTTGAGTCTATTCCCCAAGCTTCTAGCATTAGTGCTGCTATATCCGATTCCTCATCATCCTCTAAAATTCCTACTCCCATTCGAGCCATACTATAACCTCATAATAAATAAAGAGGAAATTATATTAAAATATTATCGGGCGCTGAATTTAATAATATATAAAAACTTAAAAGAAATAAAAAAAAATAGTTACTTTACTCGAAATATAACTCTACTATACTGTAACTTAGCTCTCTCAAAACTCATATTAAACAGTTCTAACATGGCTTTACTTACTTCCTTATCGGAAGAATAATAGAAATCTAAATGCAATTTCTCGAGTAGCTTATCAGCGTCTTTGCGATCTCCGATAATGAGTTTAGCCAAAAATGAGAAAAATTCCCTTGTGTATTTCTGAATCCCTCTATTTTTTATATTGCGGAATCCACCCATCTCTGCATTCACAAAGTCTGATAGTCTTTGAAAATAATCTAAACCTAAATATTCAGCTAGACCTTCTGCAGTAACATCTCTAAGACTCCACTCATAAAGCCCTACAGATGTTAAATGATCAAAGTTAAACCTATAAGCAATATATGCGGAAGCAATCATTCCCTTGAGAATATCTGGACCGAGTTCAAATTCAGAATAAGCTAAGAAATTAAAAACATCATTTGAACTCATTCCTCTAAAATTTTGAGCTAAACTACTTATTGTAAAAATATCTTCACTAATCAAATCAAGTATTGTATTACCTATAATTTCAACTCTTGCCTCCTTTAATCTCTTTCCATTACAAGCCTCCCTAATCACCTCAGTAAGAGAGCCTTTTGGTATCCCCGTTAATCTACTAATCTCCGGACCCTTGAATCCATGAGAAATCAGATCAATGATTTTTTCATGTAAGTCTCTCCTACCATAAGAAGATCTTCGATATGTTGATAATTTTCCTGATCTTGCTAAACCAACATTATACAAATCATTTCCTTCCGACTTAAATTTATCTATCCAATAATCCTCAAGCGATATAATTTTAAACTTGTCTTTTTCGAAATTACCTGACATTAATTGAATCTCTACTATTTCAAGCTCAAATTAAGAAATCAAATGAAGCATAAAATTATTTTACATCTTCTTTTTCTCAATCTTCATTGCTATAAATCCACTTAATATACTGATCCCTGCCTTTACAGAAGCACGTATTCCCAATTTATCGTGCATGGTTTTAAGTAAGAATCCAAAGATAACATTAAAGGCCGCGACAACAATCCAGATCGTCAAATAGGCATTCAACTGGTCGATAAAGAGGATGAGCAGAACATTATGTCCAAGAAAGAGGGTAAATGAGTAATAGGAATAGAAATAGAGAAATCGATAACTCTTTTTTGTTTTAATCAATTCTAATATTTCAATTACAATAAGAACAGCTAAAAAGGCTATTATGAACCCTAATGCGTAAAGAACAGATGAGATGGAATTAAATAAGATAAAGCTAGGATAAAAAAACAATATACCAAAAATAGTGACGGAAATTCCAATTAAAAGGGAACACACCATTGCTTTGTTTTTGAATAAAAATTCTTTTCGATTTTGTTCCGAACCATTTTTCAAATCATAAATATAATCTCCCATTACAGAACCGATGAGTAGGATTCCGTAATAATTTAATATAACATATGTGTCTACTGGATTAAAAAGCATATGATAAGTTACACCTAATATATTAAGTTGTCCATTATAGGGTGCAAGTGCTATTAATAAGACTTGGTTAAAAATAATGGCAAATGTGCCTACACTCAACCTTACCATTTTTGATGTTTTTAATAAAGGCCATGCTAATAACAATGATATACCAATTGTTTGTAAAGCATTCCAACTCCAAATATCTGTTAAATCACCACCAAATACCATAGCAACACTAAAGTTGAAGATAAGTGCTATTATTAGTATGAAAATCGCTCTCAAGAGAAATGTATTCCTCATAGTCTTCATCAGAAATTTTTGAGTTTGCAAGTTATTTTTATACGCTAAGGTTGCACTTACTCCTGAGATAAAAAGGAATCCGGTGGCACCAATAGGCGCTAGAAAAGCATACAACCAGAATTTTAACCAGAAATCTTCTGGTCTTATCCAGAATTGAAGCATGTGTCCATATACCATAATCCAAATAGAAAAACCCCTTACAACATCAACACTCTTTATCCGTTGCATTTTCCTAAAAAATAATTTTTAAATTTATAAACTTAAATTGTCAAAGTATTATATAATACTTTATAAATACAGAATTGCGATCCCCCATGAGGGTATCTAATAAAATAAAAGCAATTAAATAGCAATCAGCTTTTTAATATAACAACTTTAAGATATTATAATTAGAAAAAGTGGATAGTGTTGACGGAAGTTTACATTGAAGATACAAGTCAAGGGATTAAATTAGCTATAGACCGAATCTTTAAACAGATCGAGAAAGCTGGAGGAACAATTCTGAAAAAATCAAAAGAAGTCTATATAAAAGTTAATGGAATTAACTTTAAGAAACATACATACACATCACCAGAAGTTTTAGAAGCAGTAATAGATTCTCTTCAGATAAGGGGAGCAAATGTATATGTAATGGAGAATTCAACCCAAGCTAACATAACCCGGGTAGTTTTTACAGTTACCGGGTATAAAAAAATATGTGAAAAATATGGAGCAAAAATAATTTATTTAGATGAAGAGGATACGGATACTTATGAATTTAAATACAAACCTTCAGTAAAAGATGTTCCAGAAGGTTATGATTTAAAAACTTACAGGCTACCTAAGACAATAACAAAAATTATTGAGAATAGAGATTCTATCACATATATAAATTTACCCAAATTGAAAACTCATAGTATGGCTGTTGTTACTTTGGGAATTAAAAACCAATGGGGCTTTCCTCAACATGCAGACCGTGGGAAAGACCACAATTATAATTTACATTCAAAATTGGTAGAAGTCTATGATGTAATTAAACCAGATATTACCATCATAGATGGTATTGAAGGTACTATTCATGGACATTATCCACCTACAGCATGGGAACACCAACATGTTATCCCTTTCAATATTCTCATTGGGGGGAGTGACACATTAGCGGTTGATGTGGTTGGAGCAAGAATATTCGGTTTAGAAATTGATGAAGTTCCTCATTTAAAGTTAGCTTATGAACGTGGTTTAGGTGAAGGTGATTTAAACAAAATAAAAGTAATTGGAAAAGATTTGGAAATATATAAACAAAAATATGAATGGGATTTGTTTCAAAAATTTCCTGAAAATGTTAAAATCATAAAAGGAAAAGAATTATTATGCCGAGAAGGTTGTCAAAATAACCCATTAGCATTATTACAGTGGTTAGCATTTGATTATCCGGAAAAATTTAAAGGCGGTTGGTTCATTATCATGGGTAAGGGACATGATGAAGATCTCGTAGATCAGTTAAGAGCAGAAGGATATACAAAAGGACTTGTAGCAGGTTATTGTGCTGTTGAAGAAGTTGGTCAAAAATTAAGGAAAGAATTTGGAAGAAGGAAAGTATTTTTTTCAGGTGATTGTAACAATCTTGCTGATACTACAACTGCCGAGTTAAAATTATCTGGTATGAGCGCTCTCGATTTAGTGCCATTATCACCTGAAGAAGTAATGGAACTTATTCAAGAAGCTCAAAAAAATGGTACTACCGCATTAATAACTACAGCATTTTAAATTTTTATAAGCCTTTCGTTTTCAAAAATAAAAGAATTTTTAAATAGATCGAAAGAGATATAAAATTATTGTGGATTTAAGTTCACTTTATACTGAAGTAAAGCAACGCTTATCGATCTCTGAAAAGGATTTCGATTTGGAACAAAATATAAATCATTTTTATAAAAAGGAGTCAGATGAGAACAAACTCCAAATTTTAGGAGATATTTTAAACTTTATCAACAAATTTTCAATGTTTAAAGATATAAAACCTTTCATGAACTCATTGTACAATTGTATTAATAATACTCTTGAAATTAGACCAAAATCTATCTTTGATTTTGAAGAATTATTGATGAAAAATTCAATTATGTATTTTATCCAACAGTATATTACTTATTCAAAAATATTACAAAAAGATCAAGTTTTAGAATTGTTAACAGATTCTTTGGAGAAACTTCAAAATCAACCTTTGATCATGAATCTTGGATTATTAGTTAAACCAATGTACCAAGATCTAAAATATCTTAATACTCTAGAAAAACTCAAAGAAGTCCAGGTTTCTTATAATTTGAATAATAATATAGATCTTCAGATTAAACAAGAAATAGGTAATTGGTTGGAAACCCAAGAAATTAAGTTAAATAATCAGGAGAAATTAAGAGAAAATTTAAAACAGGAATTCAAAAATTTAGTTACTATGCACAAAATACCAATAGATTCTGAAAAGTTAAAAAAATTAGAGTTAGAAGTTATAGAAATGCTCACAATGAAATTAACAATGAAAAGTCTTATGGAGCATATACAAGAGGATTCCTTCGAGCCAAATCCTATCAAATAGAATATTAAAACACTTTCATTTTTAATTAAATCCTATAGTTTCCTCTTTATTTAAAACTTATTTCTAGTTTAAACATAAATATTATTAAATACTAATTTTGATATTATATTTAAAAAAATTTCAATAATTTTTTGAAAGTGAGGAATTTGGGTGAAAATGAAAAGCCTCTGTCTCAAGAAGAAATAGAACAACAAAAAAAGCTCGTTGACGAACTTTTTAAGAAAGAAAAAGAAGAGAGAGATGCTTATCTTAAAAGTATTGAAGAAGAAAGAAAAAAATCTTTTGAACGGGGAAAACAACAAATTTCAAGTTCTATTGACGAAAAAGCATTTCTGATTGAAAAGAGAAGAGAAATAGATGAACAACGCGTTGGAATACATGCAGATATTGATAGCACTGGAGAAAAAATTGAGAAATCTATTGGAGAGAAAGCATTTCGAATTGAAAAACAACGGGAATTAGATGAACAGCGCATGGGAATTCGTGCAGATATTAATGGAACGGGGGCAAAGATTGAGAAAATTATTGGTGAGAAGGCATTTCGAATTGATAAGCAACGGGAATTATATGAACAGCGTAAAGATATTCACGCAGATATTGATCAGACAGGTTTAAAAATTGAAAAATCTATAGGAGAGAAAGCATTTATAATAGAAAAAAAAAGAGAGCGAGATGAAAAACGGAAAGAGATTCATGCAGATATTAATGGAACAAGAGCAAAAATTGAGAAATCTATTGGAGAGAAAGCATTCATGATAGAAAAAAGACGAGAATTAGATGAAGAGCGGAAAAAGATTCATCCAAATATTGAAAGTGCTGCTCAACAAATTGAAAAGTCTATTGGAGAGAAAGCATTTCGAATTGAAAAACAACGGGAATTAGATGAATTCCGTAAAGACATTCACGCAGATATAGATCAGACAGGGTCAAAAATTGAAAAGTCTATTGGAGAGAAAATATTTCGAATTGAAAAACAACGGGAATTAGATGAATTCCGCAAAGATATTCACGCAGATATAGATAAGACAGGGTCAAAAATTGAGAAATCTATTGGAGAGAAAGCATTTATAATAGAAAAAAAGAAAGAGTCAGATGAACAACGTGTTGGAATACATGCAGATATTGATGGAACAGGAGCAAAAATTGAGAAATCCATTAGTGAGAAAGCATTTATGATAGAAAAAAGACGAGAAATAGATGAAAAGCTGAAACAAATCCATCCAAGTATCGAAAGTGCTGCGGAACAAATTGAAAAATCTGTTGGAGAAAAAGTTTTTCGAATTGAAAAACAACGAGAATTAAGTGAGCAACTTACTAAGCTCCATCCAGATCTAGAAATTGCAAGTGAAAAAATCTTTACCACTATAGAAAAACACGCAAAAAAAGTTGAAGAACAAAAAGAAATTGATGAAAAACGAATTAATATAAAAACTGAAGCAAAAAATATTGTTGAGAATTTTGAAAATAAAGTTGAAAAAGTTAAAAAAGATAACGATAAAGAAAACTCTTCTAATTAGATTAAATATGGATATTAAATCTGAATAATGAGTTCAAATTCATACTTTTTAATCTTTTTTTATAATCAAGTATAGCAGGGTATATCTCACCGTTAAAATTGTTAATTTGATGCTTAAATCGAATATAAAAATCTTCCACAATTTCTTTTAAAATTCCTCTCTCCAATTGTAAGTTAGTCTTCTTGGTAATTGCAATAGCTAAAAGCCTTCCTTCTCTTTGATATAAAATTCTTGTGCCTCTAAAATTTATTTCTTGAAGCTCTTCATTGGCGCCTCCATTGATCTCATTAATAAATAAATTTATTGCATTTAAAAAGCTACAGATTAGATCATCCTTTAAAAAGCTTAACTTATCAGTATAACGATTGCTTACAAGTAAAGCACCAGTTTCATAATCAATAAAATACAATGCATGAAATCTACACTCTTGAGAATTATACTCCTCAAGTTTAAATCCGAAATTATTTTTACTTTTATTAAAATTATTTTGGAATTCCATTATTTCAACAGCAATTAATTATTATTTATTGGAAATATTAAGTAATCAAAATTAGATTTAGATATAAAATACAAATATTATCTTAGTAATACCAGAACTCTGAATATAGAAAATTCAAAAGCTTTTAATTAAAGAAAAATATCACAAAACCAATCTATATAAAACGTGTAAAAAAAATAAAAATAAAAAAACTTTATATATACTTACGCAAATATAACTTTTAATTATCTTTAGGTTTTTGATTAATATGGAAACAGACAATAGCTCTCAAAAAAATAAAATTTCCATAGGTCTTATTATAAACAATGATGAACTAAGTAAAAATCCTATTTTTCCATCTGAAATTAAGGAAGAAATATTAGAATCACCCTATTATTTATTAATTTTCATTTCACGTGAAGACGTAGTCAAGATCAGTTGTTTTCCTACAAAAAACAAAAATATTAAAAAAATCCTTATAAAACTCAAAGAATTTTCACCAGATCTCGTCAAGGGAATTTCTAATGTATTGAATGAACTGAATTTAAGCAAAGAAATACTACATACAACAGGATTATGCTATGAAATGGAAAAATGTTTCTATGAAACTTATCTAATTGGTGATATGTTTGATACAGGAAAATTAACAGTTGATACTATCAAAGAAAAATTCATGTTAGTTTCTAACGTTCTTAATGTAAAGATCGAAAATATACCGTTACGTTAGGAAAATAACTTAATTTCCATCATACTAATTAATTATTTTTAATATTTTAATAAGGCTTAGTTGATTCTATTTAAGAATATATTTTAAAATGTGATCTAATGAGTGCTAAAAAAATACCTCTTCCCCCCTATATTAGCACCTATTATTAAACTAAATGATGAATTTTGCCTTTTTCATAAAGGGAATATTAAGGGAGAATTCTATATATGTTCTGCGTGTAAGACTAAATATTGCCTAGAATGCGTAAAAGAGGCAAAAAGAGAAGGAAAAAACTGCATAATGTGTAAATAATTCTTTTTGATGTAATTAGATCACTAATCTTTTTCATTTATTTAATTTTTTTATTGAAGATAGAGACCTCCATGTTTTCCAAAAGATTAACCATAATATAATGAATATAAATGAAGAAGTTACAAATATATAACCTCCTATAAAAAGATCAACAATAAATAAGAATGGAATTCCGGCGAATGCAAAACCAAATAAATAACCATACCCCCAATATCGATTCTTTAACCCAATAATCACTGTGGGAATAATTGTGGTAAAAATGATTGTTAAATATGACCAAATCTCCATTGACTCTGAAATTATCAACATATTTACCCAAGATACTATAAAGCCAAAAATCACCCATAATATTGTCCCAAAATTAATCCTAAATTCTGGTTCTGGTCTTCCTACTGTTTGTTCTTCATTTTTATTAGCCATAATTTTTGCAAAGATTTATATGCTCATTAATTATATTAATGATTTTTTCTAAATCTATTTTTGTTTTGACTAAAATTACCTTAGGAACTATAATGATTTAATTTATAAACTCTTAATGATATATTAAATTAAGGATAAAAATTTAAATTCAATATATCAATAATAAAACACTATTTAAATAAAATTTAAAACAATTTTAAATCTAAATAAAGCAAAATAGGAAAATATTAAAGTAGATTAAAAACAATCAAATAAAATTGACTCCTGCCTACACCCTGGATTTTTGTCTTTTGGTAGTGTAAATTTTTACACTCTGATTTCGCCCTCCTCCCCCTATTTTGTTTTGACGCGTTCTTGCGTCTCGTAGGGCAGGAGTCACCCTTTATAATTTCTAATTTCATATTTTCTATGAATTCCCTAACCTTTTAAAAGATCTAAAATAATATTGAAGATTAGGGCACAGTAAAAACTAAGCTTTTAGAAAGTACTGAAGAATTTGAAGAATTAGTGGAGGAAGCATTCCCAATTTTTATTAAAATCTAACACTTAAAATTATTGGTTATAGCTTCAATTTAAGAAGATTAAAATATTACATAAAATTATCAATTTTATTAAGATTTTTAATCTTTTTTAATAATATCGATAATACTATAGATATTATTAAAAGATTTAAATGATTTAAATGTTTAATTAATAGAATAACTATTTATTAAAACACTATTTTAAACAAATTACAACAGAGTATAGATTCTTATGACAGAGTTAGAGACTCATTCTGTTCAAAAGGATGACGTTGAAATTATTCGAACCACTACAAGTATTTGTCCAGAATGTATGCACCACCTTGAAGCTGAAATTTATGTAGATCCAGACACAAATTGGGTAATGATGCGAAAAACTTGTAAGGATCATGGAGAATTCAAAGATAAAATTTCTATCAACCCTGAGGATTATAAATGGCAGCAAAATTTTACTAATGAAATTGGATCTACTGTAAATAATTCTACGCAACCTGAATATGTATCTTCGGGAATAAAAGATGTCAATAAAGGATGCCCTTTTGATTGTGGCTTATGTACCAATCATAAAAGTGCTCCAAACATCTGTTTAATAGACATAACAAATAGATGTAACCTCACTTGTCCTATTTGTTTTGCTAATGCAAGTGCGAAAGGTTATGTTGTAGAACCAACATTTGAAGAACTTGTTAGAATTATGAAACATTTTAGATCAATGAAACCCATTCCGGCAGTTTTACTTCAACTTTCTGGAGGAGAACCTACCGTAAGAGATGATCTTCCAGAAATAATCCGAAAAGGTAAAGAATTAGGCTTTACAGAAGTTATGGTAACCACAAATGGTGTTCGATTTGGGAAATCACCCGAATTCATGAAGAAATGCATGGATGCTGGAATGGATGCAATATACTTACAATTTGATGCAACTGATGCTCCTGAAATATGGAAAAAAATTAGAGGAGTTAATTTGTGGCCACTTAAACAAAAAGTCCTTGAAAATGCCCGTAAAATTGGATTTTATGGCATTATGTTAGTACCCACTGTCGCGAAAGGGGTAAATGATAATCAGATTGGAAATATCTTAGATTATGCAAAAGAGAATTGTGATATTGTATCAGGGATTATATTCCAACCAGTTTCTTTAACTGGACGTATAAGTTTTGAAGAATTAATGGATATCAGATATACAACATCGGATTTAAAAGAAGCAATCAATGCTCACACTGGTGGGGCCGTAACCAAATTCTACCCAATAGCAACTACAGCAAAAATGACAAAATTGTTAGCTTGGTTTGACGACATGCCTCCATTTAGCATGACGAGCCACCAAGACTGCGGTTTCTGCACTATTTGTGTGGTGAATGATAAAGGAGGATGGGATCCGATTGAGAAATTTTTTGATGCCGAAGGTTTAATTAAATGGTCCAACCAAGTATGGGATATGGTTGAAAAACAAGAAGTTCCTAAGCCTACTGGCTTATTGAAAGGAGTTAACCTAGAAGATTTTGGACAGCTTGTTGCTAAAATCGGAAATTTTGTTGATGATATGACAAGTTTAGGTTATAGACAAGCTATAAAAGCGTACTACTTTGCAGGAGCCGCTCGATATATTAAACATCCAGAAAAAATCATTACAAGTAAAACCTATCAAGCATTTGCTCGTTTAGTAATGGCCCCAAACCTGAAATCTGCTGGTGATTTTCTCCACAACCGAAATCTCATGGTCAGTAGCATGCATTTTCAAGACTCTTACAACTTCGATTTAAACAGAGTTTGTAATTGCCTTGTCCATTACGGAGTCATCGATCCAGAGGATCCTGCTAAAGTTCGCGAGATCCCATTCTGTAGCATGAATACATATCATAGACCAATAATCGAGCGCCAACTCGCCATAGCAGGTAAAACGGCAAAGAAACCGGAAGTCATCCAAGCAGAAATTGAAGAGTTATTAAAAACCGTAGAATAAATTCTCAAATATTTTTTTTAAATTTTTTCGTGATTTTTTGACCTTTTTTTAATCTTTTTAATAATAATCTTTTAGAAAAATCATTCGAATTTGGGGGGTATCATATGCTTTTAATCAAAATATACTTCATAAATTCGTATGAGGGTTAAATATTTAAGCTCAAATTTCTAAAAAAATAATAGGAAACAGAATGAAAGAATTTCAGGTTAATCAGCATATTACACTGAAACTGGAAAACGGCAAGACGTTAATCTATGTAGGAGGAAAGCTTTTTGATCAATGCAAATATCTATTGCTTGATATCCCAGTTGAAAGATACGAAGCGTTAGAGGATCTTGAATCAATAGACGAAGCTGCCGAAACCTTAAATGAAAAACTGGATGATTCTTTCTTTTTCAGTAAAGAAGAGATTCCTCCTGAAACACGCTTTTGGGCACATTGTTCGAATCTACAAACTTGGGTAGAAAACAAATATAACACTCGCCTACTTCATCGCAATCTTGCCTTTCCGTTGTTGAGAAAGTTAACAGAGTTAGGGGATCCGTTTGCAAAAATAAAATTACAAGAGGATATAATAACAAGATTAGAGAGTGGTCATTTCACAGTTGTAGAATTCCTTATAAATGAAAGATATTTAACATATCTCACAGATCCACTACTTGCTTATAGTTTTTTGGAATCTGAAGAAGAAAGAATAGCTCTAAATCATTTAAATAAAGTGGCTAGAAACAAATATAGTGAAGACTTTAAACTTGTGTCTAAAATGGACTTTTTTAATGATGTAAGAGAATATCCTCCAGGCTTTTTCATTATGATTGAAAATAAACATATTTCAGGTCTAGATATACATAATAATCAACTGAAAGAATTTCCCGAGGCAATTTTAAAATTTTCTCATTTAAAAAAACTATATTTGGATAACAATAATATTCCCATAATCCCAGATGAAATTAGTGAACTGAAATCATTAGTAGATTTAAGCATGGTTGGGAACATTCTAATCTATGTGCCTCAAACCATTAAAAAATTGAGGAATCTTAAGAATTTAGGTCTTGATCGTAATGAGCTCAAAGAATTCCCCGACATCTTTGTAGAACATTGTTCTTTAGAAAATATTTACATGAATTCTAATTATATAGAAAAAATTCCTAAATCAATTGGCAAATGTACAAATCTTAAGCAATTACATCTTGAGAATAATAAATTAACTTCAGTTCCAAATTCATTATCCTTATTGATTTCAGTTGATTGGATAAATCTAAGAAGAAATAATCTTAATGAAAAGAATTTTGAAACTTTAAAAAATAAGCATGTCTTTGAGAAAATAACTTATTAAAAAAAATAAAAATTATTTTAATTTGAGAATCCCATCTATTCCTTCATATTGCGACCCGCTTAATGATCTAAAGAAATTTATTAACCTTTCAGCAAAATCATCTTTACCAAATTGGTTCGAATTTGCATCAGAGAAAAGATAAATAGGATATATATTCATTGGCATCCATAACAGATTCTTCCAGTTCCTTGATTGCTGGTTCCATCTAGGATGATAAACGTTTTGACCGTCAAAATACTCATTCTTCCATTTATCATAATTATTTATTGCATATGAACTCAAGGTTCCTCTAATGACTTTTGGTGATGTGCTGAAAGATGGCTTTACAAACTACTCATCTAAAATCTCTGTTAAAGAAGCATAAAGAAGATTCTCTTCATTACCTGTTTTAGCTCTATGTATTCCCAGGACTCTTACAATTTTGACCTAAATAGGGGGTGTAATTGCCTTGTACATTACGGAGTCATGGATCCAGAAGACCCTACCAAAGTACGCGAAATTCCATTTTGCTCGATGAGCTCGAACCACAGGCCAATCGTAGAAAGAAAACTTGCTATAGCAGGCAGGACGGCAAAGAAGCCAGAAATCATCTAAGCAGAAATCGAAGAGCTGTTAAAGGCAGTAGAATAAATTATTAATTTTTCCCTTTTTATCCTTTTTTATTATAAAATACTTTTCTGATGCAATTTAACATATTTAAATTATTCATTTTAGAATTAATTAAACCTTTAACTATGCTGAAGTATCCTAAGTATTTTTAGGTTTATTAAGTGAAGCTTCTGGTACTGATTCTTTCCATTTTATAGATATTTCGCTAAAAAAGCTTCTATAACAATAAATTCTACTCCATTCTTTATAAAAAGAATTTGATTGATTTATAGTCTCATAAGACAAGAGCTTATTTTTTGTACTTGAAATGTTGACACAATAATTGATGTTGAAGAATGTTACAAATTTATAAAAGATCATATATCATATACTTTTGTGAATCCTATCTAAAGGTGATTATTTGCCAAGAATAGAAAGAAAGATCGAAATTGGATCTACCCCAGAAAAAATTTTTAAAATCATAACAGATGGTTTTAACACTCCAAAATGGAATCCTGCTGTAGACTCTGTAATTGAAATTGAGGGTAATAAATTCCAGTTAGACACTGATATTGGAGGTATTATTATTAATAAAACTGAAACAGAGGAGAATAAAAATGTTACTTGGTATACAGAGAATAGCGAGATGAATTTAATTGGTTATATTATGACTCCTAAGAAAGAACATACTACAAAGGTTAGTATTTGGACAGAATTTGAAGAGAAAAAACAATCTAAATTATATAAGGAGACCGCAGACAATATTTTATTTGGATTAAAAAATTATGTTGAATATCTCGAAGATGGAGGAGATCCTGAGCTATATAAAAAATGGGAGGTTTTAACTACTCCTTAAATTCCTTTTTTTTCTATTAATTGTATCGATATATCTTAAACTAATATTAAAAATTTATTATAAAAAGTTATCCTACATGATTATTTTCCATCTTGTTCCTTCAGTTTCATCTTCAAGTTGAATACCCACTTTTCTCAATTTTTCTCTGATTTCATCGCTAAGTTTATAATTTTTTTCTTGTCTTGCCTTATCGCGAATATCTATGACAATATCTATTAATTCATTTAATTTAACGTCAACAGCTATCTCTTGTTTAGTAAAATCAAGGCCAAAAATTCCCAGAAGCTCTAGTAAAGTATTTCTTGCTTTATTAAGAAATTCCTTCTTGTTTTCTAAGGAATTATTAATCTTTTTAATGAAATCATAAATTACAGCAAGAGCTTTTGGATTATTAAAATCATCATCCATTGCATCTTCAAAATCTTTTCTTACTTTTTCTATTGCTTCTTCAAGGGATTGTTTATTTCCTCCACTTGCATTTTCGATAGCATTTAAGCAATTTCTTATTTTTTCTATATTATTCTTTGCATTTTCAATTACTTGCGGATTCCAATCAAGTGCAGATCGATAATGACCAGATACAAGCCCCATTCTCACTATAAGTCCACCATATTCATCAATTAACTCGCGAGCGGTGATATAGTTCCCAAGACTTTTACTCATTTTTTTACCATTTAAAGTAATAAATTCAGCATGCATCCAATAATTTACAAACTTTTTTCCTGTAGCTGCTTCTGATTGGGCAATTTCATTAGGATGATGAATAGGAATATGATCAATACCCCCACCATGAATATCAAATGTCTCTCCTAAATATTTCATACCCATTACGGAACATTCAAGATGCCATCCAGGATACCCTTCACCCCAAGGAGAATTCCATCGCATAATGTGAATTTGGTCCGCCTTTCGCGCATTTAACCATAAGGCAAAATCAAAATAATTTTTTTTCAATGGATCCTGATCTACACGTGCCTGTGCTTTCTCTTCATTAAGTTTTAATCTCGCAAGTTTCCCATAATCTTCAAATTTCGAAGTATCAAAGTAAACATTCCCTCGTACTTCATAGGCATAACCTTTATCTAACAAAATTTTAATAATTTCAATCATCTCTGGGATAAGAGCCGTTGCTCTGGGTGAAATATTTGGTCTATTAATATTTAGGTCATCAATCACTTCCCAATACTCTTTAATTTGTTTATCAATTAATTCCCAAGGATTGATTTTTTGTTCTTTGGCTCTTTTTTCAATTTTATCTTCACCTTGATCCGCGTCATCGGTTAAATGCCCTACATCTGTTAAGTTTTGAACATGAAAAACATCATAACCCTTGAATCGTAAGTATCTAATAACCACATCCCATGAGCTGTAAGTTCTTGCATTACCGATGTGTACATCATCATATACTGTCTGCCCACAGGTATAAATTCTAACTCGACCTTTATCTATAGGTTTAAAAACCTCTTTTTGTCGAGTCATCGTATTATAGATTTTAAGCATAATATAATAAAAACTAAGTAAAAATAAGAATTTTTCGTAAGATTTTAAGATCCTCTTTCTTCTTTTTGAGTATTACGTCCATTTTTTACTTCTATATATGCCTCAACAATTTCATTTTCAATCTTTAGTCTCTTTATATCTTTTTTACCTTCTAAATCTTGAATAATTGCATCGGCTTGTATCATGTTCTTAATTTTTTCTTCATGCCTTTCAAGAGTTTCTGAAATCTCTTTATCATTTACTTTTATATATAAATTAATTCGGTTTTTTGTGGATAAATTCAGTTGTTTTCGATAATTATTCAAATGTCTAATTAAGTTTCTAGCAAGTCCTTCCAACCTTAACGATGGTGTAATATTTGTATCTAATTCAACTAAAAGTTCCGCTTCCTCTCTTTTTTCAATGGTTACTTTTCTCACATTTATAGCTTCTGCTATAATAT
>Ga0209427_10001861_pt1 | contig 24610 bp, 20 predicted proteins | sample DeeMarSWOR136_30_FD_187465 | JGI IMG/M metagenome (GOLD analysis project Ga0209427, IMG submission 187465) | Marine sediment microbial communities from White Oak River estuary, North Carolina - WOR-1-36_30 (SPAdes) (version 2) | ecosystem: Environmental > Aquatic > Marine > Intertidal zone >...
CGGCCGTACCGCTAATGGTTATTTTCCACACACCTTCCTTTGGAGGTTTATTAACGAAGTAGTCATATATTTGAATTAAAATCTGGTTATCTCCATTTAAATTACTCGGACCACCTTTAGCGTTTGAGATGTCTATTGCTCCATCTTGCGTATCATATAATGCGTCACGTCCAGTCGAGATCGGTCCATAAGATAAGCCACTCGGTGTTGCAATTTTAATCGAGTAGTTGTACAATCCGTCATACCACCCATCAAAAAGTACATAATCGTCAGTAGTGCTAGAATTTGGAGTATAAGAACTTATTGTAAATTGTGTTTCAATATTGGACGTACTTCCGCTAAAAGAACCGCTGGCATGGATGGCTTGATTCCCATCATTGCCGGCTGAGACAACAACTGCTTTCCCTTTCTCCCCAGGAGTAGTTAAAAGAATGTCGATTGCTTGTTCACTTAAATCTTTGCCATCATGAGGTCCAAAATTTCCGCCTAAACTGAGGTTAATAACGTAAGGTTTATTGTGAACCCTTGCTATACTGTCAATAAATACAACAGAATTAATATAATTATAGGGATCAAAATTAATGCTCTCCTTTGTAAGGGTTGCTTTAATAATGACTAAATCCGCTTCAGGTGCAACGCCCACGTAGGTATTAGCTGGAACGACATTTCCTGTTGCTCGCCCATTTCCTGCCGCTGTTCCTGCAACATGGGTTCCATGTCCGACATAATCTCGTTGGGTTACTGTCCCAATACCGTTTAGCGCATTGTTAATTTCCTGTTCCGTGTAAAGGATTCCTCCATAATGGTCAGATCCAGCTTCACTCAAGTCGAGAATGGCTAAAATTCGGGTTGAACCATCTGGGTTGCGAAAATCTTGATGTTGCCAATCGATGCCCGTGTCGACGATTCCAATGATAACATCTTTTCCAGAGAGATTGTATTGTTGCCGGGCTTGGGTTCCGCCGATTTCACTTACACTCACATCATTGTGAATCTTCATTATTCTTGGCCCTTGAATATATGAAATTTCAGGATATGTTAATAAGTTGGGAATAAGATCAATTGGTATGGTAGCGGTGACTATATTTCCAATTTGTGCCTGAACTTTTACCCCAAGTTTACGAAGTGTGGATTTATCAAAGGTTGTTTTCATTATAACATTGATATTGGTGATAGATTTGATTAATTTATCTCCTGTCATTTGATTAAAAATTAAAGGCTTCAATTCTGGGTGATCTAATAATAGAGATAACATTGGATCAAGCTTACAATAATCAGTAGGTGAGAGTTCACCTGAATAAATCGTTGGGATTGCAAGGCAAAATGCCACGAGCAATGTAACTATTTTTAATTTCAATCTCATGTTAGTATTCTCCTTCAAATTTTTGGATTTTATTCAATGAATCACTGGGATGAATCTTAAATTCTCGCGATCCTTGAATGGATTCTACAAATCTCATTTTCGCCAGGTCATATAAAGATTTGGCTGGTAACGTTGCGCTATAGATGTAACCTATATTCGCTGAAATTTTTATGCCTTTTTTCTCAAGAACTTTCTTGTGTAAATCTGTCAGGGTTTCGTTGGATTTAAATACAATGGATATAATTTTATCAAGTTGAGAATTTTCTTGCAGAGTTTTGATGTGTAACCGTAAATGGGCATCAATTTTTCTTTCCACCTCCGGATCTTTGCATGCAGCAACTACCAAAAACAGAGTGAAAAATAAAAGCAAGCAATAATTGATATGAGAATTCAAAATGGAATCACCTCCATAATTATTTCATGTTATATGGTTACAACTTCTTAACAGAGGAAAATGTTCAATTTTGATGAACTGCATTGATTCAGACTTGCATAATTAAAAATCTGAAGGTTATGACTTTTATAAAATTCTATCATAAAGCAATACAAAAATTAAGAAGGTTGAAATAATATATTTGTTCATTTGATCATTGATGAAAAGATAATCGAGGGTGGAATTTTTAAATCCTGCGATCGTTAAAGTTGGGTGTTTTTAGGAAATCAAAAAGAGATCACCACGAAACAGATATTTTCCAGCGTTGACCAGTGGGATCATTTAAATAGACATAACCATTCGTTTTACCGAATGAATAAACAGAATTCAAAGCCTGAACATTCTGGATGATAAGCTGTCTTGCTTGTTCAATGTGTCCCTCTTGATAAAGTCGAGTAAATTTCATATTATCTATTGATTTTTTTAAATTCAACGTTCCTGAAAATAAATCCTCAATGCAGGGTCTGCGGACTATTTTTTTTCTGAGGTAGTCTAACAAGTCTAAGCTGTTTAAGTTTTGAAAATCAATATTTCTGTAACCAGCAAGAATCCGGTAGCTGAATTTTTTCAGATTTAACCCAACAATTAAACCAGATGAAAGAAATGTATTTAACAGGACATCAGCATCGGTTTCAGTAAAAACCGTTATGTCACCGGTTGCATGATTTAATAATGCCGCCAATGAAATGCCCATTTGGGTTATATTTTTCTTACCGCCGACATCCTCATACGTTCTTTGTGTTTGAAGGTCAAAAATGTAAGTGGGACGAGTGTCTTTACTTGTAGCCATAATCTTTTCCACTTCTCTTTTTCACACCTTTTTTTCATAAATTCGATAGGTTTTATAAACCTTAGCCCCGATATTTCTCAACGCCTGGTTCATCGGATCGTTATTTTCAAGAATCCAGGAAAACTCACCCCAATGGTAACCTTTGGCTATCCCATTTCTGTAGGTATCTAAATAAAAAACTGAGTCAATTCCTTGATTTCGATACTCCTTGATAACACCCATGATAATAACCCTGAGACGATTTATTTTTCTGGCATAGTACAATAATTTAAATATTCCAAGCGGAAATAGCCTGCCGTTTAGTTTCTTTAATGCCTGGTTGATATCAGGAACAGCCAGTGAAAATCCAATTGGTTTACCATCCAATTCAGCGAAATAGACAATGTTGGGATCGACAATTGGTTTTAACTCATCGGCAATGTGTTCAATTTCATGTTCTGTAAGTGGAACAAATCCCCAATTCTTTTCCCAGGCATTATTGTAAACCTGTTTCACTCGTTCAATTTCATTTTTTAAATCTTTTTTATTGATCGTTCGAAATGTGACATTACTTCGTGCTTTATTTCTTTCAACCACTTTTATTAAACGCTCTGGTATTTGCGTATTTTTATCCATACAATAAGCCCACATATCCATTGCTTTAATAAAGCCATATTTTTCGATAAAATTTTGATAATAGGGTGGATTGTGTGCCATTAATATTACGGGAGGAGTATCGAATCCATCGACCAGTAATCCGCAAACCTCGTTTTGTGAATAATTTTCAGGTCCACGAAGGAAATCAAGGTTCTTCTCTTTTGCCCAGTCCATAACCTTGTCTAATAATTTTTCAGCGACTTGATAATCCTTTATCGTTTCAAAGAAGCCAAAAAAGCCGACATTTTCGTCATGAACCTTGTTGTGTCGCTTATTTAGAATTGCCACGATGGTGCCGACAGCTTCGCTTCCTCTTCGAGCGATGAAAAACTCTGCTTCTGAGTGCTCAAAAAAAGGATGCTTCTTTTTATCAAATAATGCCTTTTGCTGGCTGATCAGTGGCGGCACCCAATTGGGATCATTTTTATAGATTTTCCAGGGAAGCTTAATAAAATCGTTTAAATCTTTTTTTGAAGTTACAGGAGCTACTTCTATGGTATCACTAGACATCTCTTTCCTCCCTGGTGAATAGTTAATAGTGAGTGGTTAGTGGTTAGTCATAAGTGGTAATTACCAACAATTTCAATATACCGCTAATGACTGATTACTGACAACTGCTTACTGCCCACTCACCACTCACCAAATTGATTATTGAATTAATCCAAATTGTTTTCCCAATTTGTAAAAAATTTCCAAAACATGATCCAACTCTTCGTCGGTATGAGTTGCCATATAACTTGTCCTGAGAAGCTGATGTCCTGCTTCGACAGCCGGACTGATAACAGGATTGCTAAAAATTCCGTTTTCAAATAGCAATTTCCAGAAGTAGAAAGTTTTCATGTCATCGCCGATGATGATGGGAATAATTGGTGTTTCCGAAAAACCAGTATTAAATCCCATCTCATCAAATCCTTTTTTCATTTTATGAGTGTTTTTCCAGAGTTGATTCAAACGCTCTGGTTCTGAAATGAGGATATCCAATGCCTTGCTAACAGTTGCGACAGCAGAAGGTGGCATGCTGGCTGAAAAAATGAATGCTCTGGCGTGATGTTTAATATAATTTATTACTTTTTTTTCGCCAGCGATAAATCCACCAATTGAAGCAAAAGATTTGCTAAATGTACCCATGATAAGATCTATTTCATTTTCCATGCCAAAATATTCACCAGTTCCTCTGCCAGTTTTACCGAGCACACCGCATGAATGGGCATCATCGATCATCACTCGGGCATGATGTTTTTGGGCTAATTTGAATAGTTCTGGCAATCTGACAATATCACCCTCCATGCTAAATACACCATCTGAAACGATTAATTTGCCGCCGGAGTTGTTTCCATGATTATTTAGTTGCCGTTCGAGATCCCTCATGTCATTGTGTTTATACCTCACAATTTTACCGAAGGCTAATCGGCAGCCATCTATGATGCTGGCGTGATTGGCGCGGTCGCTTAAAATAATATCATCTTTGCCAACAACGGTTGAGATCGTGCCCTGGTTGGTTTGAAATCCGGTGGAAAAAACCAATGCTGCTTCTTTATGGACGAAATTAGCTAATTTCTCCTCCAGTTCTTCATGTAGCGTGAGAGTACCATTTAGATAACGCGAACCAGTACACCCGGAGCCAAATCGGTCAAGTGCATCAATTGCGGCTTGTTTTACTCTGGGATCTTGAGTTAATCCAAGATAATTATTAGAGCCGATCATGATGAATTTTTTACCATCGATGATCACCGTAGATCCTGCTCCGGACTGAATCGCTTTGAAATAAGGATAGTAGCCCTGGGCTTTCGCTTCGTCAGCCCGGGTGAACTTATAACACTTTTCAAATAGATCCAATTTCACTCTCCTTATGATTTATCATAAATTTAAATTATATTAACACAAAATATATAAATCATTTTTAATATAGTCAAGATTAAAAATTTAAAAATGGTAAAAATTGTATTCAATTCTTGATTATATAAAAAAATGTTTGTATTATATATTTTAAGAGAATAAATTGTTGTCTGAATAAAATTATTTCATTACAAACCTCAAGTCACGTTAAAACTGACATTGAAATAAATGGTTCACCTATGAAAGTTTTAATTACTGGAGGTAGCGGCTTTATTGGGAGCCATCTCTTAGAACGATTATTGAACCACAAATATCGCATAAAATGTTTAGTTCGAGAGAATAGCGATTTAAGATGGATTAAGAATCTCCCGGTGGAATTCGTTTATGGTGATGTTTGTGATTTTAATTCACTTCTTCCAATTGTCCAAAAGGTAGACTATATTTATCATGTAGGTGGGATTCTACGGACTAATACAGAGAGTGAATATTTCCATGTTAATTACAAGGGTACAAAGAACCTGTTGACAGCCTGTAGCCAACTAAATTCAAATTTAAAGCGATTTATTTATATATCCAGCCAGGCTGCTGCCGGTCCAAGTGGGGACGGTATTCCATTGACGGAAAACGATCCGCCACAGCCAATCTCCTGTTATGGTAAAAGCAAACAACTTGCCGAACTGGCAGTACTGAAATTTCAAAAGATTTTTCCTGTCACAATTATTAGACCGCCTGTTGTCTACGGTCCCCGAGATGATGATACCCTGGTAGTTTTTAAGTATATCAAATTTGGAATTAAACCTTTAATTGGTAATCAGGAAAAAATTATCAGTTTAATCCATGTACACGATTTAGTCCGAGCGATTCAAATTGCTGCGGAACATCAGAACGCAACGAACGAAATATTTTTCATTGCGAATAAAAAAGGATATAGCTGGAGCGAGGTCATAGATGCAATCGCTCAAGTGATGGATAAAAAAGCTCTGACCATTCGCTTTCCTGAGTTTGTCCTTGATCTTGCTGCCAGTCTCAATGAACAGGTTGCTAATATTTTCAGGGGTGCAGCAATTATTAATCGGGATAAGGCAGTAGAAATGAAACAAAGTTACTGGTTGGTGGATGCTTCAAAAGCAGAGCAAAAGCTGGGTTTCGTTCCTGAAATTCTATTAGAAAAAGGGCTAAAGGAAACTTTCAACTGGTACCGTCTTCAAGGTTGGTTGTGATATGAAATTTATCGCTGATGTCATGCTGGGAAGATTAGCCAAATGGCTTCGAATTCTTGGGTACGATACAATATATGACTCAAATTTTTCAGATGATGATCTATTTTTCAAGGCACATCAGGAGAAACGCATTTTACTGACACGTGATTCAGATTTAGCTCAGAGAATGAATCCAAAATATTGCCTGTTTATTTCTGAACCTTCTGTGCGAGATCAGGTTAAACAGGTAGTAGAGCATTATCGTCTTAATACAAAAGATTACCTTTTTACGCGTTGCACGCTTTGTAATCGACTGGTTAAACCGAGATTGAAAAAGTTAGTTAAAGGTCGAATTCCAGAATTTGTCTACAACTCGATCGATGAATTTTATTACTGCGAAAATTGTGATAAAGTTTACTGGCCAGGAAGCCATATTAAACTGGTCCAGGAAGTTTTATCGAAATTATCATTGGAGCAAGAAAATGATTGATCCTCAAAAATTAGAAGAGGAACAACGCAAAATGCATCTTTTAAGAACGATCGTTGATTTAACATCAGCCATTTTACGTCAAAGTAATCTGTCGATTCCTGAATCAGTACGACTTATTCAGGCAACTAAAAAGAGTGTGCTGTCATTGTTTCCGGATAAAGAAGATGCGTATGATTTAATTTATCGACCTCGGTTTGAGAGGATTATTAAAGAGAGATTGGAAGAAAACTGAACAGGCGAATCGTTTGCATAAAGAAATTATACTTGTTAAGGGTTGGTTTGTAAGGTCATTCCTGTGGATACAGGAATCGTTCTCCTTTATACAATAGAGACTCCTGCATCCGCAGGAGTGACAGTGTATGTTAAATTTTAATCCTTAACGAGTATAGACAAAAAAGCCGACAGCTTTATACCTGCCGGCTTTTTTAATTAGCTCAAATCAAACAATTACTTATTTTTCGAGCTCCTCATTTAATCCTGGAATCTGATCCGCACCATTGGGCACCTGAATGGTCGATCCTTTGAAATCATCACCAATCGGCTCTGTTCGTCCCATAAGATGTTGGGCTAAGAAAAGCTCAGCTACCGCATAGAAAGACAGGCGATTTTCAGGTCGCGCAAACCCATGTCCTTCATCTGAATAAATAACATAAGTAACTGGAATATTTTTCTCCTGCATGGCTTTGACGATTTGATCCGATTCGGTTTGCTTCACGCGGGGGTCATTAGCGCCCTGACCGATCAGTAATGGCTTGCTGATTTTGTCCGCATAAGTGAGAGGTGAACGAGAATCGAGGAACGCTCTTCCCTCATCAGTACGTGGATCACCGACTCGTGTTGCCCACATATCCATCAGCGGCTTCCAATATGGAGGAATGGTTTCCAGCAAGGTACGCAAATTCGATGGACCAACAATATCAACTCCACAAGCGAAAACATCAGGTGTGAATGTTAGCCCTACCAGGGTGGCATAACCGCCGTAACTTCCACCCATGATCGCTACCTTTTCTTTGTCAGCAATGTCTTCTTCGATAGCCCAATTTACCGCATCGATCAGGTCGTCATGCATCTTACCTGCCCACTCCAGATTTGATGCATTAATAAAATCTTTACCAAATCCTGTGGATCCACGATAATTAACACTCAGCACAGCATAACCCCGATTCGCCAACCATTGGTGATATGGATTATAACCCCAGGAATCGCGAGCCCATGGTCCACCATGAACAAATAACACCATCGGTAGCAGATCGCGTGGACGAGCATTATTGTCGGGATCAGTCCAGGATGGCAGGGTGAGATAGCTGATCAGATTGAGTCCGTCCCGCGATTTAATTTCCACTGGATGTATTTTCGACAGCTTGACACCTTCAAGATCTTTGCGATTGGTGAACATGAATTCGGCTTTCTTTTTTGTTCGATCATATAGATAGTAACGGACTGGACCATCATCAACAACATAAGAAACCGTCCAGAAATTGTCATCAAGCGTACGACTGGTAACATTGATGTCGCCATCGGTAACCGATTTGAGGTATTCCAGATCGCTTTTTATGTTTTCGTCCAATATCTTCCACTCTGTTCGCAAATACTCTACTGCTGCGGCTTCGATCGTTTTCTCAGTGGGGTGCATCATGATATCGCTGATATCAGCTTTTGGATCTTCAGCCAGCACCTTTTTCTCATTGGTTTTGAGATCAACAGACGTTAAAGCAGCCGTGTTCCGACCCCGGCTATCAATCATGTATAGCACCATACCGGTTTTATCGAATCCAATGGGCCAGGTCGTCATCATATCTTCCATTGAAATTTTATCAAAAGACTCCCAGCCGCCTTTTCCATCTGGCTTGAATAGTTCATTGCCGCCATCTGGTGTTAATTTTAATGCGTAACGAATATTGTAATCGTCATCCGTTTGAAAGCCGAGGAAGTTATCATTTTGTTGAATAAGGTTCATTTCACCAGTCAAAATATTCAAACGGTAAATGTCGTGATACTGGGCATTTCGATTATTTAGACCAATTAAAATTTCATTGTCAAATTTATGGCTGACTTCCTGGATTTGTGCCCTGGGGCGTAAGAGCTTGCCATTGGGTAAGGTCATCGGCTTTCCATCAGCCCCGGGGATTTCCTCGAATGGTGTCAGGTTCTTATCTTCTTTCGTTACAATGTTAACGGCATGGACCTGCCAGTTTTCATCACCGGCCAGATCCTGCAAATAAATAATATGATTGTTAGTATATGCCCAGAAGTAGATTCTGATACCACGCAAGGTATCGTTTGTCACAGCCACTGCTGTTGCTGGATCGTAGGCAGATGCAACCCAGACGTTGAGCACATTATTTACCGGGGCAAGAAAACTAATATACTTGCCATCGGGACTCATTTTAAGTGAAGCTTTGTCCGGATTTCCAAAAAGTAAGTCTCGGGAAATTAATTGTACTTCTTTACTTTCTGGTGCGCAACTTAGGATAACAGCTATTATGGACAAGCAGGCTAATAACAGGAATATTGTTCTTCGCATATGGGTCTCCTTGTTTTTAAATTTATCCTATAAAAATGAATTTTTTTATACTCAGATCGAAGTTGTTATGGCTTGAATCCATCGCTCTGTGCGATAAAATCAGTTTGCTTTAATAACAAAACCATTTTAATCTTAATGTAGCTGCGGAAACTAAAAATTGAAAAGCAGAAATCAATAAATTAATTTATTATTGATGCTGTAAGAATTAAGGTAATTTTGCCATTCCAATATTTTTGGAGGGGAACGTTCGTTTTGTATAAGAATGAAATAAATTGTTCGGATCATTTGTTGTAACCTATTTTTATAATCGATTTGCCAAAACAACGCTATTTTTCAACGATTTTACTACGCCTCGCTGGTAATGAATGGCTTCTAAATAAACGACATAAATCCCCATTCTGCAAATATGTCCTTGATTATCACGACCATCCCAAATGATAGAGCCGGTAGTTCCAGAAGTTTGATTATTGATGAGGAATCGAATCTCCCGCCCGCGAATATCATAAATTTTAACATGTACTTTAGAAAGATTAAAAGGAAGTTGATAATTAATAATCGTAAAATCATCTCTTCCATCTCCATCTGGAGAGAAAGGATTCGGGGAGATTGTTAATTCTGCGTCGGTTGGTAATACTTCAACATAGATGCTATTTTTTCTTCCGGGAGTACCTCCTTCTTCAGTTTCAACACAAGAACTCCAATTACTGCTGTCATCTGAGGCAAGATTGGGATTAATTCGTTCCAGTGAAACACCGTTGTCTCCACCCCATTTGCTGTTATAATGAACCTCATCGATGATATTGTTATTGCTATCAAAGATAAAAATATTATCCTGATCATTATTTAATACTTGCCAGCCGCTAATGGTGAATAGTGGATTATTCATTAAGTTGAAAAAATCTGATAGCGAAGAATCGGCTGCCAATATCAGAAATGAATGTGAATCGATAAAAAAATGCCCTCCGAGCAGTTGTCTTCTATCAGTGCTATCCGAATCAGAATACTTCCAATTTTGAATGTCGATGGAAGTACTTTTTGGATTATATAATTCTATCCATTCTGGCTGCCCAGGTTTTGGTGAGTACATAATTTCATTGATGACCAGGGAGCGTCTTTTAAATCCGACACTAAGAATAACTGAATGTGAATTATTTGATGTTTTGAAATCAGTTTCAGCCGACAGATTTGCATTAAGCCAAAAACGTCCTGACCGGGAAGGAATGTAAGGGACTTGTACTGATAGAACCTCTCCTTGTTCAATTAACTGGGTAATAGCGAATGTTTGTCCAATTTTCTCATCGTTCTGAAAAGTGCTGTCTTGATTGAGATCGACATAACAGGTTAATTTGAAATTAGATATAGAAATTCGTCCAACATTTGAAATAAACACAGAGATTGTAATTTCTTCATTTGGAAATGAGTTTTTGGGAGTATAATAGATTGCTGTTACAGCAAGATCGAAATCGATTGGGGAGACACTGTTGAATCTCCCGGGAGTTGCTCCTGTTATGTCAATAGATGGTTCCCAATTTGAAGGATTATTCGACTCAAGATCCCATTGTTTTCTTTCCAGAGTAACGCCCAGTTCACTGCCCCACATAGGATCGTATCGTACCTGGTCTATAATCGTTCCGATTAAATCATACAGAACAATTTGATCTCCGCTATTATTAAGCGCTGGAAAACCCTGGGGAGGTATAAATACTTGCGCTATGATATCAGGAAAACTATAAAATATAGTACTGTCTTCGGCTATAATCAGATAATCCAGACCCGCAATGATCATTGAAGTATCAGAGAGAGTGATTCGATTGTCAATGTGAGCATCGGAAAATTGCCACTGCTGTACGTTAATTGGTTCATTACCCGGATTATACAATTCAATCCACTCTGCCTGCCCGGCTGACGGTCGATACATAATTTCGTTTATAACTATTGCTGCGTTTGGAAAACCAATCTTTGCCTCTGTCGATGCTAAATTATTTGAATTATCTTGATCATCAGGACAAAGTGCCCTGGCGTAAAAATAATGCGCTCCGCCAGCTAAGGAATCAACTGTTATGCGAACCTGGCAATTTTCACCCACTTTTAATGATTCTGGGAGAGAAAGCGTTGATCCAATTTTTTCTTCGGTTGAGAGAATCGAGTCTTGATTTAAATCCTCAAAAAATTCTATCTCTATATTCGATGTTGTAGATAGTCCAACATTTGTAACGGAAGCAATTAAGGAGATGGTTTGATTTGGAAGCGCAGCAGGAGGAAATCCCAAAAGTTCTAATGAAATATCGTAATTAAATTGTCTTGCGCTGTTTTCAAATCCAGGCGTTCCGTTTAACACTTTGCTATTTGCCCAGTTTTGTGGAGAATCATCACCAAATAAATTTCTTTTCTCATCAGAATAGCCAGGTTGATTATCTAAAGTATATTGATATTTTGCGGCTGTGTCTCCGGTACTGGAAATAAGGATGATGGATTCGGGATAGCTGTTCGATAATCCCTGTGAACCAAAAGACCCATCATCGATAGTCAAAATAAGAGCATCTGCAGGAATTACATTCTCATATTGCTCAGAATTCTCGAAATAACCTGGATCAAGAATGATAGCATATTGTTGAGGTTTTAAATGAGTGCCATGTTCATGAGAAATGAGAAAATCTATATCAGAACTATCACTAATTTGCCAGTTAGCTAAGTCGATTGTATCGGTAGCGCTAATATTATAAATTTCAATAAATTCGTTATAATATTCACTTCCAATTGGATCAAACATGACCTCTGATAGTATAATTTGACCGTTGGAATCAGTTGAGGAGAAGATAAGTAGAATTATTTTTAAATAAAAAATTTTAAAAAAAATCTTCATTTAATTATATTATAATCTAAGAAACTAACATTCTATGGTTTGTCTGAAGCGGATGTTTTACTTAAATGTCTAATTGACTGTTTTTTCAAATATTTTAAATTAATTATAATTTTTTAAATAATCAACTACTATTTTTGAAAAAACTTACTCCATGTTTCTATTCTCTTTTCGTAAAGAAATTTCTATTGACTTTTAATTGAAAAAAAACTATATTGTCGATTGTTTTAAATTAAAGATCAAAGTTAAAATTGTGCGTTATATTTCTGGGAGGTTATTTTTTGATGGAGCGACAGAATAGAAGTTTACTTTATCGGTTTGTTTTAATTGGTGGATTAATATTACTTGCGTTATGGCAACTCTTTCCAACATTTAATCTTTCGAGATTAAACGAAAAACAGGAGATGAGATTCTCAAAAGTTGAAGAAATTTCGGATGTTACGATAGAGGATATTAAAAATGCTCTAATGGAAGAGAATCTGGAATCAACAATATTGAAGGCATTGAAGGATTCGTCAAACAACCAGATAGCCCAAGGTTTAGCTAAAGAAATTGTTAGTTTAGATGAAAAAATTAGTAAGAGTGAAAAACAGGCAATTAAAAGAGGATTGGATCTTCAGGGTGGAACATATTTGGTCTATGAAGTCGACTTCCCTCATTTTTTAGGCAATGTTGCTAAAAATCCAGATTCTCAATTAGAACAATTATTGGAAGAAATTGATTACGAAGCAAAGCATGAGAATCTTGATTTTTTTGATGTTCTTCAATCAAAGTTTGCAGAAAAGAATTTGTCTTTGAATCGTTATTTTGGGAAACGAGGTGATTCTGATAGAAAGCTCATTTCTGATCTACGAAAGGAATCTGAGAATGCAATAGATCGAGCTTTACAGGTATTAAGAAACCGCATTGATCAATTTGGTGTTTCTGAACCTTCGATTACCAAACAGGGGAACAGAAGAATCGTTGTTGAATTGGCAGGGATTCTCGATGTTAATCGAGCCAAAGAAATCATTGGAAAAACTGCTCAATTAGAATTTAAACTGTTAAGAGATTCAGATTATACACGATCTATTCTAGTAAAAATCGATGAAATTGTTAAAAAACGGCGTTATGGAGCATTAGATTCAGCAGCATTAGCAGAGGTGATGAAGCCAGATACGACAATACAAGATTCTGTTGGTGTGGAAGAAAAAATTCTTGACGAAAAGGAAGTCAATTTGGATGAATTGTTTGGAGATGTGTCAAAACCTGAAGATGTTGTAGGGGGAGATACATCATTATCAGTTGATAAAGATATGTTTGAAGAAAATCCATTTCTGGCAATGTTGAGAAATGTAGGAAATATGGTTGCAGCACCAAAGCAAAATATGAAAGCTATCGACATTGTTCTTAACTATCCAGAAGTACAAGAAATTATACCAGATGAAGCTCAATTTTTATGGGCAAGCAAACCTGAACGTGTAGGAGATAAAGATTATTATCGTCTATATCTTGTCAAAAAAACACCTGAGATTACCGGAGATTATATTGAAGATGCGAATGTTAATGTAGCGGGTGAAGCCAGTGGTAGCTCAATGAGGGGCGCTGGCGAAGCCGAAGTAATTTTAGATTTAAATTCAAAAGGCGCTAAATTATTTGCAAGAGTGACCGGTGCTAATGTTGGAAAAATCTTAACGATTGTACTGGATAATAAGGTCGCTTCTGATCCACGCATTAACGAAAGAATCCCCAATGGCAGAGCCAGTATTACTGGTATGCGAAATATTAATGAAGCCAAAGACCTCGTGGTTGTATTACGTGCTGGTGCTCTGCCGGCGAAACTGGAGAGCATTGAAGAGCGTACCGTCGGTCCGTCTTTGGGAAAGGATTCTATTCAAAAAGGTCAATATTCAGCATTAATTGGATTGTTGATAGTGATTATCTTCATGGTAATTTACTATAAATTATCCGGCTTTGTTGCTGACCTTGCTTTAATACTAAATATTTTGTTTGTTATGGCTATTCTTGCTGCTTTTCATGCAACCCTAACCCTTCCAGGGGTAGCTGGAATTATCTTAACGATCGGTATGGCTGTTGATGCGAATGTATTAGTCTTTGAGCGAATAAGGGAAGAATTAAGAACTGGCAAAACGATACGTGCTGCAATTGATACTGGCTATGGAAGAGCATTTAGAACTATTTTAGATGCAAATGTAACGACCTTTTTGACAGCTTTGGTTCTCTATCAATTTGGCACTGGTCCCATTCAGGGATTTGCGGTAACTTTATCAATCGGCATTATTGCTAGTATGTTCACAGCAATTGTTGTAACGCGATTTGTTTTCGATTTCGCTACCTCAAGATGGGATATTAAAAAGTTGAGTATTTAGGGATTGAGTTAAAATAAGTTAGGTAAGATAGTTCTATAAATTTTTCTTTTTTCAAGGTCAACAACAAATAAAAGTAAAAGGTATTTAATTTCGCTCACTTAACTACTGGGTAGCATAATTAACCAATCCTTCTTTATGACGGGAAATTATAGTGATAAATAATTTAGGGAGTGAGATGAAATAACCTTCCTATTTGTATTTTGCTGACCTTAAGAAAATAAATAGTTATAAGACTATGCAGCGTAATTTATTTTATCTAACTCCCTTAATATTTAAAATTGATTCGATGAAACGCAGACGAAAAAAGTAAAAAGGAAATAAAGATGCGAATTATTAAAGATACAAATATTGATTTCATTGGTAAGAGAAAAATTGCGCTTATGATTTCTGCAATTTTAATCACAGTTGGAATTATATCATTATTTATGCATGGAGGTCCAAAATTAGGTATTGATTTTACCGGGGGAACCTCACTTCAGCTAAGATTTGAACACCCTATAAACATTGGTGAGATTCGATCCATACTGTCTACAATTGGTCTTGGCAACACTGAGATTAAAGAATTTGCTATTGGAAATGAATTATTGATTAGATTACAGCAACAGGATAATATGGAGGATCTTACTGAAAAGGTTATTAGTGAATTAACCAATCAATTACCAGATAATAAATTAGAGCTTCGATCAAGGGAAACGGTTGGGTCTCGAATCGGTAGTGAATTAGGACGGGATGCGATAAAAGCAATATTAATTTCGTTAGCTTTGATTTTGATTTATATTAGCTGGAGATTTGAATTCAAATTTGCTGTTGGTGCTGTAATCGCTTTATTTCATGATGTGTTAATTACATTAGGAATTTTTTCGTTATTAAACCTGGAAATTTCGTTGGCGGTTGTTGCAGCTTTTTTAACGATAATTGGGTATTCCCTCAATGATACAATCGTTGTATTTGACAGGATCCGAGAAAACCTAAAAGTGCTACGTCGCGAAGAATACCCCAAAATATTTAATTTCAGCATCAATCAAACATTGAGTCGTACACTGTTAACTTCGCTAACGACATTTTTAGTGGTTATTATTCTATTTTTCTTTGGGGGAGAAGTTATTCATGTTTTTTCATTTGCATTAGTTATTGGTGTTATTGTTGGGACATATTCGTCAATATTTATCGCCAGCCCGGTTGTTATCGAATGGTATTTAAAATCTGAAATGAAAAAGGGTAGACTTGGAACGTCTCGATGAAATTATTAGTGTCAGATATTAACTTGAGTTGATCGCTTAGAATTAAATAGAAAAATTTAAAAAATACCTGGAGGGACTAATTATGAACTTGAAAGAAAAAGAACAAGATGGTGTTGTGATATTGGAGCTGTCAGGGAAGGTTATGGGTGGTCCAGATGCTAATTTGTTAAGTGAAAAACTGCATGAATTAGTAGATCTGAAAAAAACCAAAGTTGTAGCTGATCTTGGAAAAGTAAGCTGGATGAATAGTTCAGGGCTTGGCATTTTGATTGGCGGTCTTACAACAATGAGAAATAACGGCGGAGATCTTAAGCTTGTTAATGTTACTGAAAGGATTAAAAGCTTGTTAATCATCACAAAGTTGATAACAATTTTTGATACTTTTGATTCTGTTGATGAGGCACTAGCAAGCTTTAAATAATTACTGATTTTTTTAAGGAGTTGGAACTTCTCACTTTTTAAGAACTTAATTGTTAGCCAACAAATTTTATTCTTGTTTATGAAGTGAGAATTACATTTATTCAAGTAAAAATTTGTAATAGATTAATAAAATTTATCTTAACTCCGGACGATTATCTCGTTACGGAGTTTTTTAATGAGATTTTTAGAGGCGAGTATGTCAGTAACTGTCATAATTGGCAGCCAATGGGGAGATGAAGGAAAAGGAAAGATTGTAGACTTGTTGAGTAAAGATGCCGATGTTGTTGCTCGGTATCAAGGCGGAGCCAATGCAGGACACTCCATTGTCTTGCGAGGAGAAAAATATATTCTTCATCTTATCCCAAGTGGGATACTTCATCCGCAGACAACTTGTATAATTGGAAACGGTGTTGTTGTTGATCCTGCTGTTCTTCTTGATGAAATTAGATTATTAGAAACAAAGGGGATTAAGGTGGTGGGGCGCTTATTAATTAGTCATCGTGCTCACCTCATTATGCCTTACCATAAGCTTCTTGATCAAGTTCAGGAAGATTTTTCTTCAGAAGATAGAATTGGTACTACTGGTCGAGGAATCGGCCCTGCTTATGTGGACAAAGTTAATAGAAGCGGTATTAGAATTGTTGATCTTTTAGACAAAGATACATTGATCAATAAAATACAATCCAATATCGAACAGAAAAATCAGATTCTGGAAAAAATTTATCAGCGTGAACATCTTGATGCTGAATTGATCACCCAGGAGTACCTTTCCTTTGATAAAAAGATGGATGAATATATTACTGATATTGCCATATATATGGATCAGGCAATTAAAGATAGGAAAAAAATATTAATTGAAGGGGCGCAAGGAACATTATTAGATGTCGATTTTGGAACCTATCCTTATGTGACTTCTTCGAATCCAGTAAGCGGTGGTGCTTGTACTGGATTGGGTATTGGTCCTACTCAAATTGATCGTGTCATTGGAATTATTAAAGCCTACACAACGCGAGTTGGACATGGGCCATTTCCTACTGAGTTTGCGGAAGATATGTCAGATCAAATGAGAGAATTAGGCGAGGAATATGGCGCTACAACTGGACGTCCAAGGAGATGTGGTTGGTTTGATGCTGTCATAGCTAATTACGCAGTTCGTATAAACGGTCTGGACTGTTTTGCATTGACAAAGCTTGATGTGTTGGATACACTTTCTGAGATAAAGATTTGTACAGAATATCGTTTTGGAAACAAACCTATTACGAACTTCCCTGCGGATTTAAGAACGCTAAAACAATGCCAACCTCAATTTATCACACTACCTGGATGGCAGGTTTCTATAAAAGATATTAAACAATATAATGAACTACCCCAGAATGCTAAAAACTATATAGAAACCATCGAATCCCTTGTTGGCATTCAAGTATCCATCATTTCTGTTGGACCAGACCGAAATCAGACAATAATTCGTGATCATTTCAAGTTTTAACAAATGTCCCCTTAGCTTATTACGATAACAAAAATTGTTGCAGTTTTGTTGTTAAGACCAATATATGATGAAAATGAAACTAATTAGACATAAATTAGCGATATAAAATTAAAATCAATTGATATATTTTTTATTATAAGTTATATTGCTATATAAGGAGAGATAATGGAATTGCAAATTTGAATTTAATTTTTATATTTACACAACAATATTAGCACTCTTTTTTTGAGAGTGCTAATAATTAATTTTAATTATAAAATTAACAAATGCTAATAAATTTCTAATTAACTATAAATTCAAATAATAATTTGAAAGGAGAAGTGTCCATGAAAATTAGACCCTTAGCCGATCGTGTAGTTGTCAAACCACTGGAACCAGAAGAAAAGAAACAGGGTGGCATCATTATTCCTGATACCGCAAAAGAGAAACCCCAACAGGGAAAAGTTTTGGCTGTTGGTCCGGGAAGAATTTCTGATAGTGGTGAAAAAGTCCCAATGGAAGTTAAAAACGGAGATGTTGTTCTTTATGGAAAATACTCTGGAACGGAAGTTACGATTGATGATGAAGATTTATTAATTATGAGAGAAAGCGATATTCTCGCCGTTTTATAGTAAATAAAACTTGACAATAAAATGAAAATTATGGAGGATTTAGAGACATGCCAAAAATCATAAGTTTTGATGCTGATGCGAGGACAAAATTAAAAAAGGGTTTAGATGCTTTAGCAGATACTGTGAAAGTGACCCTTGGACCCAAAGGTCGTAATGTTGTTTTAGATAAAAAATTTGGAGCCCCTACAATTACTAAAGATGGCGTTACTGTTGCAAAAGAAATTGAACTGGAAGATCCATTTGAAAATATGGGCGCCCAAATGGTAAAAGAAGTGGCATCAAAAACCAGTGATGTTGCTGGTGATGGAACCACTACCGCTACAGTTTTAGCACAGGCGATTTTTAGAGAAGGTATAAAGAATGTTACTGCTGGTGCCAATCCCACACATCTAAAGCGTGGTATCGACCAGGCTGTGCAAAAAGTTGTTGAAGAAATCAAAAAAATGAGTAAAGATCTTCCAGGTAAAACTGAAATTTCTCAGGTTGGAAGTATTTCTGCAAATAATGATCGCGCCATAGGTGATTTGATTGCTGATGCAATGGAAAAAGTTGGAAAAGACGGCGTAATTACGGTTGAAGAAGCCAAAACGATGGAAACTTCTTTAGAAGTTGTTGAAGGGATGCAGTTTGATCGAGGTTATTTGTCCCCGTATTTTGTAACCAATGTTGATACAATGGAAGCGGTTCTTGAAGATCCTTATGTTCTTATTCATGATAAAAAGATCTCTGTGATGAAAGACCTGCTGCCTATTTTGGAAAAGACAGCTCAAATGGGTAGACCATTTTTGGTTATTGCCGAAGATGTTGAAGGCGAAGCATTGGCGACTCTGGTTGTAAATAAAATTCGTGGAACATTGAAGGTCGCTGCGGTTAAAGCTCCCGGTTTTGGTGATCGAAGAAAAGCAATGTTAGAAGACATTGCTGTTCTTACCGGTGGTCGTGTAATTTCCGAAGAGACAGGGTTTAAGCTTGAAAATGTCACGATCTCTGATTTAGGCAATGCAAAAAGAGTGACAATTGATAAAGATAATACAACGATTGTTGAAGGCGCCGGAAATACAGACGATATAAAAGGTAGAATTTCTCAGATTAAAAAACAGATAGAGGCAACTACTTCTGACTATGATCGCGAGAAACTCCAGGAAAGATTGGCCAAGTTAGCTGGAGGAGTTGCTGTATTAAAAGTTGGTGCCGCAACAGAAGTTGAAATGAAGGAGAAAAAGGCGCGTGTAGAAGACGCTCTCCATGCCACCCGCGCTGCTGTAGAAGAAGGTATTGTTCCTGGTGGCGGTGTTGTTTATCTACGTGCGATGAGCGCCTTAGATGATTTAAAGCTCGAAGGTGACATGGCTGTTGGAGTAAATATTATTAAACGAGCCCTTGAAGAACCAATTCGTCTAATCGCTGAAAATTCCGGTTGGGAAGGCTCGATTGTGGTACAGAAAGTTAGAGAAAAGAAGGGTGCTTTTGGTTTTAACGCTGAGGACGAAAAGTTTGAAGACTTAATGGCCGCAGGCGTAATAGATCCTACCAAAGTCTCCCGAATTGCATTGGAAAATGCGGCTGGTATTGCCGGGTTATTACTCATGACTGAAGCGATCATTGCTGATAAACCTGAAGAAGAGAAGGCTCCCCCAATGCCTCCAGGTGGCGGAATGGGCGGAATGTATTAATCTGATTATAAAAGGTAGCCCCGATAGTTTAATATCGGGGCTTTTTTTTTAACTTGACAAAATTGAATTCTTTTAATATATTAGAGGTAATTCTAAATTGAAAGTTAAATAACAATGATCATTCTCAGAATTTATAATGTGGTTTTTCAAGCATATTTTGAAATGGTAAATTTTCGAGTTGGTAATAATTACATCATGTTAAATGACGCATATATATTTGGGTCTGGGAACAAATCTGGGTGACAGGTTGACTAATTTGGCTCAATGTCTGAATGCACTGGCTTGTAGCAGTCAAACTCAATTAATTAAAATATCTTCTGTTTATGAGTCGGAACCATTTGGATTTGTTAATCAACCATGCTTTTTAAATATGGCAGTAGAGATCGAGACGGAGTTAGAGCCTATCCAATTGCTTAAATTCACTCAACAGATAGAACAACAGATCGGGAGGAAAAAAACTTACCATTGGGGACCGCGAAAAATTGATATAGATATTTTGAGCTATCATGATATTATTTTTGTACATCCGATGTTGTCTATACCTCATCGGCAACTTCATTTGCGTCAATTTGTACTACTTCCACTCAAAGAGATCGCAGCGCGTTTTTTTCATCCTAAGCTAAATAAAAATATTGACCAATTGTTGAATGATTGCCGGGACAAGTCGCTCGTTAATTGGTTTATGGACGGAAACAAACTACTGACTTATTCAGAATGATGGAAAAGCTTAATTTAGACTATATTGCGATTGATGGTGTAATTGGCGTCGGCAAAACAACGCTTACAGATATGGTGGTCGGGCGATTTACAGGAAAAGCAGTTTATGAAGAAGTGGAAGAAAATCCTTTTTTAGCGGATTTTTATCAAGATCAAAAGCGATTTGCATTCCAAACACAAATGTTTTTTTTGCTGAGTCGTTACCGTCAACAACAGGAAATTCCACAACGTGAACTCTTCCATCAATTACTTGTGGCAGATTATACGTTTTGGAAAGATAAGATATTTGCATACTTAAATTTGGAAGATCGAGAACTATTTTTATACGAAAAGATTGTTACCTTACTTGAGAGGGATATTCCTAAGCCTGACTTGGTCGTATATTTAAAGTCAACCCCGGAACGATTGATGCTAAACATAAAAAAGCGTGGTCGTTCTTTTGAGCGTAATATCTCTTTTGACTACATACAGGCACTCAATAAGGCTTACAATAATTTTTTCAATCACTATAACGAAACTCCGTTGTTAATTATTAATACAACAACGATGGATTTTGTTGAAAGTAAACATGATTTTGAAGAAATTATAAGATTGATCTTAAGTAATATTCACGGTACTTTTATTTATAATCCATAGCGCAGCAATCTTCAAATTCTTTACTAAAAGCAGAGTAGTTTTTGGATTGGATGTATGCCATGCCTGTGAATACAGGCATCTCCTAACTCTCTGTAATTATAGAAATTCCTACATCCGCAGGAATGACATTCGAACAAGCTCAAAATCCGAAAACCTTTTCGTATCGAGTATAAAACACAAATGACAAAAAACAAATAAATCTTAAATTTCAAAACTCAATGACCAAAACTTTGTGCAAAAAAACAAGAATTCAGCTCTTTACAGAATAGCATGATGGATTATGGGAGTAAACAAGATTAATAAAACATGTGGTGAAATTATGTCTTTACTTAGGCTTATTATTATTTTTTTATTGGTCTATTTTACAGTAAAATTAATTCAAAATCTTTTAAAAGCACCTCCCCAAAAAACTGAGATTAAAGGTTCCCCTAAGCGTAAAGAACCATTAGATTTATCAAATGCTGATATTGAGGATGCTGATTTTAAAGAAATTAACGATGAATAATATCGGGTAGTTGCTTGATCCTTTTATTACTTGATGGAGGGCATGTAAAAAGTAAAGTGATGTTACAAAAAATGGGGGGAACTGAGGGAGCGAAGAAATGAATGTTACTCAAAAGAGAGAGAAGTTTGAAAATACTCAGATTGTTAAAAAATTAAAAATCTACCAGGAAGAACATCAACGGTTATCAGTTTTATTCAACATTACTCGAAATATTTCAACAGAGCTAAAACTTGATAAGCTTTTGCTTATCATCATGGATGAAGTCAGAAAGGCATTAAAAGCCGATCGATGTACGGTGTTTTTATTAGATAATGAAAAACATGAGCTCTGGTCAAAAGTAGCGCATGGAGAACGAGACATCCGTTTTCCCAGTAATCTGGGTATCGCTGGGTATGTGGCAACTACCGGCCATGTGTTGAACATTCCAGATGCCTATGCTGATCCGCGTTTTAACCAGGCAATCGATAAAAAAACTGGCTATTATACCCAAAATATACTAACTTTTCCAATGAGAAATAAATTGGGAGAAATCATCGGTGTTTTCCAGGTTTTAAATAAATATGAAGGATCATTTACTAAACAAGATGAACAATTATTAGACGCTATTTCAGTAATTGCAGCAGCTCAACTTGAAAATGCTCAGTTGTATGATGAGCAAAAAAAAACCCTGGATAGTTTTGTCCGAACGCTTGCCAGCACTATTGATGCGCGTGATCCTCTAACTGCTGGGCATTCGAATCGTATCGCATTATACTCTGAAGAATTAGCACGAATAATAAATCTATCTATTAAACGACGGGAACTGTTACGTTATGCTGCATTGCTACATGATTATGGGAAAATAGCAATTCGAGAAGCTGTATTGTGCAAAAGCGGGAATCTAACAATTAAGGAATACTGTCATATTCAGGAACATGCAGCTTATACAAAAAGTATTCTTGAGAAAATTAACTTTAGTCGAGATTTTAAAGAGGTCCCACAGATAGCGGCTTCCCATCATGAAAAAATAGATGGCTCTGGCTATCCCGAAGGATTAATTGGAGATCAAATCCCCATTGAATCTCGTATATTAGCAGTGGCTGATGTCTTCGACGCCCTTACATCAAAAAGACACTATCGAGATCGAATGGAATTTGAAAATGTAATGGATATATTGGAGAGGGATGTTGAATCACATTTTGATCAGGATATTGTGACAGCTTTCAAAAAAATCAAACTTGATCGTTTAATGGAGATTTTAGAAGTCGACTACCTCGAACAGTTGGATCAAAAAGATTTAAGATATTTGGCACTTTTTGATATTAGACATCTTTTAGAGGTCATTAAACATGGTGCTTTGAATAGTGAAGAAAAGAAAATCGTTCAATTATTTAATAAATATTACTATCGAGATTATCTTAACAATAGTAATGAGATGATTGAAAATAGGATGGGATTGGTAAACTTTTAGATGAAAAAAATTAAGCGAAATTTTCTATTCATAATCTTGACTTCATTAAGCAGCAGTTTGTGGACTTCAGTTAATATGGCACAAAATTTTAATCCAGGTGTTTTGAATAATGGTATTATGCAGGAATTTAATAAAAATGATACCACCAAATTTACAACAAAATCCCCTACCGGGGCAATGGTTCGCTCTTTGGTTTTTCCTGGTTGGGGACAATTCTACAATAAAAAATATTTTAAAGCAATACTGGTTTGCGGGGTCGAAATCGGTCTGATAGCAAATTCGATCTATTTAAATCAAAAATACTTGAAAAGTGAAACCGATAATGAACGTGAGTTTTATATTAATAATCGAAATATTTCCAATTGGTGGCTGGTAGGCGTAATCTTGATCAGTATGGCTGATGCCTATGTTGATGCACATTTACATAATTTTGATGAAAGTCCTGATTTATCAGCTTTAAATATTTCACCCATCGTATGTGACAACTATGTAGGTATTCAATTGTCTATTTGTATATATTTTTAAAACTGTTACTCCTAATTTATTTTTTATATGTTCTTTTTAAAGTAGGAGAAATCAAGAGTCGGGTTCAGATGATAATGCAACTGAGTTGTTAATTTCGGAGGAGGTATTGTGTCCAGTTTAGAGACGTCACGAGGCAACTGGGGCTCGAAAATCGGTTTTATTGTGGCAGCGGCAGGATCTGCGATTGGTCTTGGTAATATCTGGCGGTTTCCTTATGTGGCCGGTGAAAATGGTGGGGCGGCATTTGTTTTGATCTATATAATTTTTATTGTGCTGATTGGTCTTCCTGTAATGATCGCTGAACTTTCAATCGGACGAAATACCGAAAAGAATCCGGTGGGCGCATTTAAGAAGCTATTCCCACAAAGTCTCTGGAAGATCATTGGGGGAATAGGCGTCATTACCGGGGTTGGTATTCTTTCGTTTTATGCAGTCATTGCAGGATATACTATCGGATATTTCGTTAAAATTATTTTAGGTGATTTTAAGCAGGTCGTTACAGCAGAACAATCAGGTGAAATTTTTTCCACATTTACAGCAAATCCTTATCTTTCAGTCGGTCTGTTTTTCTTGTTTATATTATTGACAGTTTTAGTAGTGATGGGAGGTGTTTCCACTGGAATTGAGCGATGGTCAAAAATATTAATGCCCATCCTTTTTTTCTTACTAATTGTATTGGCAATAAGATCTATTACCTTAGCAGGTGCAGAAAAAGGCTTGAGCTTTTATTTAAAGCCTGATTTTTCGAAATTATCATTAACCACGTTTGCCCGAGCGCTGGGACAGGCGTTGTTCTCTTTGAGTCTTGGCATGGGCACCATGATTACTTATGGAAGTTATATTTCA
>Ga0209427_10001864_pt1 | contig 24594 bp, 33 predicted proteins | sample DeeMarSWOR136_30_FD_187465 | JGI IMG/M metagenome (GOLD analysis project Ga0209427, IMG submission 187465) | Marine sediment microbial communities from White Oak River estuary, North Carolina - WOR-1-36_30 (SPAdes) (version 2) | ecosystem: Environmental > Aquatic > Marine > Intertidal zone >...
CATCCACTGTTCCCAGGCTGAGGTGGACACATGCCACTTTAAGCTTGCTGTTGGTCCTGGTTATCCTGGTGGGTGTTGTCAGGAACTGAATATTAACCCCTTCGGAAATGGCCTCCTCTACCTCGGCCAAGTTTGCCGGCATCTCGTTCCAAGAGCGGCGGTACAAAATCGCTGCATCTTTGACGCCAAGGCGGAGGGCGGTTCTGGCGGCATCAACCGCCGCATTGCCTCCGCCGATAACGGCTATCTTTTCCCCCAGGCTAATCTTCTGGCCCAGGTTAACATCCCGGAGGAAGGATATACAGTCCATTACATCCGGCTCATCTTCTCCCTTAATGCCCATCTTCTGGCTTTTATGGGCGCCAGTCGCTATGAAGATAGCATCATAATCCCGCTCGAAGAGCGAATCCAGTGATTCAACTCTGGTGTTCGTTTTTATGACCACACCGGCTTTTCTTACGATGTCTATCTCCGCATCGAGCACGTTCTTGGGCAGTCGATACTTGGGAATACAGGCCAGCATCATGCCGCCTGGCTCAGGGAGTGCTTCGAAGATGATGACGGCGTGGCCAAGCTTGGCCAGATAATAAGCCGCGGTTAATCCTGCTGGCCCGGAACCAATAATAGCCACTGACTTGCCCGTCGACTGGGCAACGGTGGGTTCTTTGACATTGGCGCTTGATCTTCCTTCAGCAACAAAGCGTTTGAGAGCTTTTATAGCCACTGGCCCACCCAGCTCATTCCGCTGGCAGTTAGCTTCGCAGGGATGGAAGCAAACATAGCCGCAAATCAAGGCAAAGGGAAGCCTCTCCCTGATAACCGCCAGAGCTTCTTCAAACTTACCCTCAGCAATCAGGCGAATATAGCGAGGTGCATCAACCCCTGCCGGACAAACGCGCTGACACGGTGCTTCTTCAAGTGGCTCTTTGTAAGTAATCACAGTTAAACCCCTTTCTGGGTTCAATGCATGTTGACCATTTAGCGCTCTGGTGTGCCGAAACGACAGCGGCAATATTTCTGAGCACACTATGTAGAAGGAAGGCCTTTATGAAGGCTGGCTTTGGCTATCCGCTAATACACATTATATAGGCATCTTCCTTCAATCTTGCTTACAGTTCAAAGACATACTCACAATAAGGTTCGCCCGCGCTTCGAAGTTTAGGCGCTGAAAATTCCAATTCAGGATTAATTATCTCGCAAGTCTTATACTCATGCCCCATGGAACTTAGGCAGATTTCAGCTGCTAGCTCCTCCTTAGGATTGGCTGATAGCGGGCAGAATCCATGATTTCTCAGGACTACCTTATTGGGCGTATCTTCGACTATTTCAAGGTCATTTTCGAAAACTATTTGGTGAAGAATTTTATAGTAGCCGCCGGCTGTCCGGGCATCATTACCTGGGATGTTGTAGTTCTTTAATGACATGATTACATAGTTATCGGCTGCTTCGTTGGTTACCTTATAGACAGCCTCCAAGCCCTCCTTGCCATACCTTCTGTAAAGGGCCCTTGCCATGGAACCGTAATTTTCCCAGCCCCTTCGCTGGCGGGCTTTTTTTCGTCTCTCTTCCGGCCACGCTTCCTCATCCAGTTTGTAGCAGGAAACCGGTACGGATACATCGGAAATAGGTGCTGTCTCGGGTAGCTCAAATGCCATGGTACAGGATTCGTCTCCGGCACTCATCAGTGATATGTTTATGAATTTTATTTGAGGGTTGATTATCTCGCAGGCTACCAGCTCGTGTCCCTGTCCCCCTTCACACATCTCCGAGCACAGCTCAAATTGAGGGAAGCGTGCGAGTGGACAACCACTGGAGCCCCTCAGCACCACTCTCCTCGGTGTGTCCTCAACAATCTCAAAATCAGTATCAAATACAATCTTATCGACGAGTTTGAAGTAGGCGGCAACTGTTCTACAGTCATTGCCAACGATGTGGAAATTCTTAAGCGCTCGAGGTACGTATTTTCTGGCCATCTCCATCATCTGGTCGTTATTGCACTGGGTACCTTCAAAGCCGTACTTTTTGTATATCTCCTTGGCTAATTTTGCGTAATATTCCTCCGCTAGGTGTGTTGAAATATCCCGACGGCGTTTTTCTGTCCACTTTTTCTCGTCATAGCTAACCTCTGATACTGGCTTTGATTGACTCATGTATCTGCCTCCTTAATATTTACAATTCCAATCAGGTAATTTTGCTCACCTGAACTATCACCTATAGGGGAGAGCCTCTTTTCCCATGATCTCCCTAACGATGTTTAGCTTATTTATTTCAGCAGTGCCATCGGTAAACTCATAGCCGATGACATCTCGTAGTCGTTGCTCTAAAGGTAAGTCTTCAGTATAGCCAACATGTCCAAATAGAAGTAAACAATCGTGAATTATTTTTGCAGCTAGCTGAGGGCACCACCATTTGCACATAGACCCTTCCTTAAACGTTGGTAAATCCTGGTCTCCCCGCCACAAAGTGTAATAGCAGAGCCATTTTGCGGCCTCAATATAAGTGGCTGCCTCAGCTATCTTGAAAGATACGCCTTCATACTTGGCAATAGGTCTGCCAAAAACCACTCTTTCCTTTGCGAAAGTAATAATCTCATCTAAAGAGGCTTGAGCTGCTGCTATGACGGCCAGACCGGTCAGTGCCCGGCCCTTGTCAACGCCAGCTACAAATGATTTGGCAAAAGCCTGCCCTTCTTCACCGATACGATTCTTCGCAGGAAGTTTAACATTATCAAAGTTGACAAGGGCTCTTCCCACAGGTTTGCAGCCCATGTCAATAATTGGTGATATTTCGATGCCGGGAAGGTCAAGGGGTACCAGGAACTGAGATAGCCCCCTGATGCCGGCTTCAGGGTCAGTTTTAGCCAGCAAGAGACAAGCCTCAGAGTATATGCCTCGGCTAACCGAGGTTTTTTCGCCGTTGATGTTGTAGTAATCGCCGTCTCTGACGGCTCTTGTTTTAATAGCGGCAATATCAGACCCGCAATCTGGCTCGCTGATAGCGGCACTGCAAATTTTATCGGTACTAACAAAGGCGGGAACCCACTCAGCTGCCACCTCTTCCTCTCCCTGCGCTGCCATCCAGGCCATGTTCTGGACGTGATGTGTCAGTCCCCCTAAATTGAGGTCTGCGTAGCTTAGCTCTTCTATGACAACGCCGCGGCTTATCCAGGATGCCTCCTGTCCTCCATACTTTTCGGGTACTCCAAGCCCCGTATAGCCCATATCAGCTATTTTCTTCCAGATTTCACGTGGTACCGTGGTCTCCTTGGCGCGTTTTAGTGCTCCTGGCGCCAACTCTTTCCTAGCAAAGGAGCGCACCTGAGCCCGCAACATCTTGTCGGCTTCACTGAATTCGAACATTCTAACTTACTTCCCACTCCTATATTGTATTCTCTCTTTCTTGTCCATAAGATATTATTAGCGCATGTTACTGCCCCCTTGGTTAATTATAAGTTAAGGCTCCTCATCCACTACCCGATATGTTGTTATTTATTTTGAGTGCCATATAATATATATATATTTCTATATCAGATGTCAACCGTTACATGTATCCAAAGGGGCTAACAGAGAATCCCTATCGTTTAAGGTTACCTTAATGTTGTAAAATCAATAATGAAAGACCATATATGACCATTGCCGTTAATCATTGCCATCAGGAAGGTATAAAAAATCGTTTGGTAATAAGCCATCCCTGAAAAGAGGCTTCAGTTTGCCCTAGAATCATGGATGTATCATGAGGAGGATCTCTTATGGAAGACTTTCGGGAGTTCATCAAGAATCGCCACAACTATGCTAAAGATTAGAAGGCAAAGACAGGGGGTAAGGTTCCGAGGTATTTCTGTACCTATGTACCTGAGGAGCTTGTTTAAGCCGCTGGTGTGCTGCCGGTGCGAATCATAGGTAGCCGTGAGTCGAACACTAGGACTGAGAGGCATATTGTAATCTGGCTATCTGGCAAAGCTGTGATTTAAATGGGGCAAACCCCGAAATCGGGTCAAGACCTTCATCATCAGTAAGTATGTTGACATTGGATTCACCTGACCAATGGTGCGGTATGTGGACCGCGCCGGGCAATATTACATCCGTAACTTCGGCCTTAAGTTTTATACTTCCCCTCGGCGAGCTGACTATTACCATATCGCCTGACTTTATTCTGCGTGGCTTTGCATCGAAAGGGTTTATTTGTACCATTGGCTCTGGCATTATCCTGCGTAATTGAGATATGTTACGATGCTGTGAATGTGTGAATACTATTGTTCGAGCACCCGACGTCAGCACCAGTGGGAACGCTTTCGCCATATCCGGCTGGCTCAACGGACTTTCAAGTGGTTCCTTGTATACTGGAAGTGACTCGTACCCGTATTTTGCCAGAACTGAGGAGGTTATTTCCACCTTACCGGACACGGTCTGAAAGCCTGCCTGCTCATAATATTTATCCGGACGGGGAGTCCCCGTAAATTCTATCCCTTCAGGGTGTTGTCTTAGTTTATCGACGGTAATGCCGGATGGTTCGAGTATATGATTAAGACTCTTTTCAAAGTCACCGTCCCAGAATTGATTACCGAGGTCTAACCTCTTGGCAAGCTCGAAAATGATTTTCCATTCAGGCCAGCTTTCCCCTACCGGTTCGATAGCTTGCTCGATAAGCCTTATATTTCTCCCCAGGTTGGTAATCAGGTTTTGCTGTTCCAGCCATGAAGCCACGGGGAGCACGATATCAGCCAGTTGCGTGCCGGTATTATGGAAGTATTCGGTAACGGCTATAAAGTCGAGGGATCTAAGATTCTTCAACAGTCTTTTGGAGTTGGGGAAGAATGTTATATTCATACCAGCCCCGAACAGGGCTTTGATGGGATAGGGTGAGAGCTTTTCAATGCGGCTTGCCAGGGTATTGGCCTGCATCTCCTCCCGCAGCTTCGTCCAGATTGGGAACCTGTCTGAACCCAGGCCGGGCGGAAGGCTGGTAACACGTTCGTGTAGAGTAATATTATTCAGCGGAACGGGAGCAGACTGGCCCCGATTACCGCCCTTAATATCAATGTTGCCGGTCAGTCCCGGAAGCAGAATGATAGCGCGGTGATTCTGTACGCCATTGGAGCAATGGGTGGTCGCGACAGGACTAACTAAAAGGTTAGCTGGTTTCTGCCCGGCATATAAAATGGCGGCATCCCGAATCCTGGTGGCCGGCACAGCGGTTATCCGTTCTACTCTCTCTGGTGGGTATTCCCGGACGAGCTTCTTCAGGGCATCGAATCCTGACATCCATTTTTCCACAAAATCCTTGTCATAGAGTTGCTCATCAATGATTACATTAATCAGCCCCAGAGCTAAGGCACCGTCAGTGCCCGGCCGTAGTTGCAGGTGGATATCAGCCATAGAGGCTATTTTGGTGCGGCGTGGGTCGACAACTATTAGTTTGAGCCCGCTTTGCCTTATCGCCAGGTACTCCTTCCATAACTTGGGTAAGGAATGCATAATACCTGAGCCCCATATGACCTTGCACTTGGTGGCGGGGTCAGCAAACACATCCTCATGTTCGACAAGCATACCGTAGTCCATACCATAGGTCAGTACTGCCGCAAGCCAAGCGGCGGTAAAACAGTTACTGGTCCCAGTGATAAAGTTCGGTGACCCAAAAGCATGGGTAAGGCGGTGATAATATTGGATACACTCTCTGGTATCTGAACTATAAAAGACAATCGACTCAGGTCCGTATTCACTCGCTATCATTTGTAACCTGCCGGCTATGGTATCCAGGGCCTCATCCCAAGAGATTCGCACAAGAGACCCGCTGCCCCGCTCACCGACACATTTTAAAGGGTATTTCAATCGGTCGGGGTGGTAGATAAAATCCAGCTGGGCTCTCCAGCGCGGGCAAATATCTAGCCGCGGGTCGGTATTATCAACGTGTATTGCTTTACCCTGTTGGACTTGTATCTCTATCGGGCAACCGGAACTACACATATAGCAGATACTGTCCTTGATAACTTCTTCTATGTCCGCTTGATTTTCCGGCACTGCTGTTCGCCTTTCCATGTCCAGTCCTTTCCGTTCTGGCTAACTTTGCCGTCCTTAACTACATACTATGATTTTTCTAATCTAATAGTGATATTGACAATTCTATCGAGCTTAAATATAATACCTGTTACAGATACTGGGTGTAAAGCCCGGCACAGTTTTGCTTGCAGGTAAAGATATTACGGTAAAAAGTCCCATATATGCTGGCAAGACTTACCTGTATCGTAGCAACCGCATGGTCAAGTGAGACTACCTACCGTTATCACTTCAACGATAAGAAGCCCATTCACCAGAAAGGAGTTCGCTATGAAGTATAGAAACTTGGGAAGGACGGGTATTAAGGTTTCTGAAATCTGCCTTGGTACTATGAACTATGGGGATCCGGTTAGCGAGACAGATGCTATTAACATTATAAAGAGCGCCATGGCCGGCGGGGTCAATTTCCTGGATACCTCTGATACGTATGCCAATGGTAAGTCTGAAGGAATCATCGGCAAGGCTTTAAAAGGGGTACGCCACTCTGCCGTGATAGCCACCAAGGTGTCTGGCAGAACTGGGCCGGGAGTCAACGATATCGGGCTATCCCGTTTGCATATTATCCAGTCCTTGGAAGAAAGCCTGGAGCGGCTGCAAACAGACTACATCGATATTTACTATGTTCACAATCCTGACTACGATACTCCTATTGAGGAGACACTGCGTACTCTGGACGACCTGGTGCATCAGGGGAAGGTGCGCTACATAGGTTGCTCTAACTATAGTGCCTATCAGACTTGTAAGGCACTGTGGGTCAGTGATAAATACAATCTGGCGAGATTTGAGTGTGTGGAACCACCGTATAACCTGCTCACCCGGGATATTGAGATGGAACTGCTGCCTCTCTGTGCCGGTGAAGAAGTGGGAGTATGCGTTTATAATCCTCTGGCCGGTGAGATGCTTACCGACAAGCACGAGCACGGCAAGCCACCGGCCGAAGGCAGGTTTACTCATAAACTTTTTGGGCCCGGCTACCTGGAACGATACTGGTCGGATAAGAACTGGGAGGCTGTAGACAGGTTTAGAAAACTGGCCAAGGAGCGAGGCTGCACCATGGCCCAGTTTGCTATTGCCTGGATACTAAATAATAAGACAATTACTTCGGTTCTCAGCGGTACCACAGCACTTGAGCAGGTGGAGGAAAACCTGGCGGCTACCGAAATAGCCTTATCACCGGAAGAGCTCAAGGTTTGCGATGAAGTATGGCAGATATTCCGACCACCCAGATACCACTATGCCAAGACACTTGAAGATATAAAGAAACTGCCGGTACTTAGAAAATAATAGCTGATACCTGGATTAAGCCGGTTATCCTGTAATCAAACACTAACAGGGAAAGGAGAAGTGAATATTGAACAGGGCTGACGAGGATATAATATTATACGCCGTGGGCGACATAGGCCCCGATAGAGCCGACCCCGGCTCGATATTTCAGAATGTCACCGGTGTTCTGAGCCAGGGAGATGTGACCTTCTGTCATCTTGAAGTCAACCTATCTAATAGAGGAGTTGGGCCTCATGGCAAAGAGGTTGCTAGGAATCCAGAAATAGCCGCAGCCATGAAGGAAGCTGGTTTCGATGTAGTCTCATTTGCCGGCAATCACTGCCTGGCGGCCGGCATTGATGCCTTTCATGACACGATTAAGTATTTAAAGGAACAAAAATTTCAGGTAATAGGTGTTGGCAATAACATTGAAGAAGCTCGAAGGCCGGCTATTGTTAATTGCAAGGGCACCAGAATAGCATTTCTGGATTACAATTCAATCTTGGAAGAAGGCTCCCGGGCTGAGGTTAATAGACCGGGTTGTGCTTCCCTGAGAGCCTGGACATTATATGAGCCGATTGAGCCCTCTCAACCAGGCACACCCAGCCGGGCACACACGTTCCCCTATAGAGATGACTTGAGTGCCATGGTGGAGGATATCAAGAAAGCGAAGACGCAGGCTGACCTGGTGATAGTGTCTATGCACAGTGGGATTCACATGACTCCGGCCGTAATAGCCGGATATCAGAAAGACTATGCGCGTGCAGCCATTGATTCCGGAGCAGACCTGATATTACAGCATCACGCCCACATTCTCAAGGGCATCGAGGTTTATTCCGGCAAGGTTATCTTCTACGGCCTCGGTAATTTCGCAGTGGAATTGCACTTTATGACCAAAGAATGGGCGGAAATACCCGCGGTCAAAGAAGTCAGGAGAAGTCTTAACCCTGACTGGAACCCACCCTACCCGGACTACCCCTCCTTCCCGTTTCCCCCTGACTCTAGGAAAACCATTATTGCCAAATGTATCATCTCCAATAAAGCTATTAGCAAGGTGTCCTTCCTCCCTGCTTATATCAATAAAAAGGGTGAGCCGGAGATATTGGTCTCAAAGGACGAGCGGTTCGGTGAGGTATTAAGGTACATGAAAGAAATTTCAAGAGACCAGGGGCTTAGTACTGAGTACACTATTGATGGTGATGAAATCGTCATCAATAGTTAGCGACCTGCCGGCTGGTTAAGAGATTACTGACAGGCGGTAGTTCTGATACCCTTTGAGGAGGCATACCTCACGACATCCAGCAGGTCTTCCCGGCACAAAGGTTCCCCACCATCGATGATGAGGAGGCCTATGCCCCAACGTGACAGGTCATCCACGAGATGTAATGCTTCTTCCGTGGACAGCTCATCAGGTGCTGCCTGCTCAACCGAGCTACTATAGCAGTGTTTGCATTTGAGGTTGCACTTTGTTGTGATGCTATAGGAAACCATGAATGGCGGTTGTATCTGCATAAAAAACCTCCCTCGTTTGGACTTCCAGCCTGGACAGGTAAGATTGCAGCTATTTTTTCATCATATATTTGCCAGGTAGATAAGACAAGGCACCTGAACTGGTTAAAGGAAAACGAAAATAAATATCAATTCTTATTCAAGCATTCTATCTACAGTGTCAGCAGCTATTGCTATGGGTTCCATCCCCGGATCTGGCGACAGTTCTGGCTGTCCAGCACATCGGAGTGTCGCTAACTCAAGGGCATTCCAGCCTGCTCTAATAGCTACAGCTAGCGTATCAATATGCTTTACCGGACATTCACTATCGCTGACGATCTGGCCACCTATGATTCTTTTATCTTTCTTATCGAATATCAATTTAACTGTATAGGGTTTTCTATCTCTCATCATAGAGTGTTTACTTGATGAAGATTGTACAGCACTCACTACGTTGATGCCTTCTTTTTTTGCTTCCGATTCTGTAATACCTGTCCCGGCAATGGATTTATCGAAAAACTTAGTGGCGAAACTGTTAATGAGTGGCGGAAATTCTACGCTGTATCCAAGGATATTTTTAGCGACTATTCTGCCGCCAATTACCGCATTAGGCCGTAGTTGTCCTCTTATTGGTTTGCCTGTGATGTAACTTGGATATTGAATAAGGTCACCGGCTGAATAAATGTCAGGGTCAGAAGTCTGTAGATAACTATTGACTTTCAATCCCAGTTCACCCATTTCAAGGCCGGCGTCCAGAGCTAATTCACTACGGGGTTCCGCCCCTGCACAGATAACGACCATTTCTGCATTGATTTCTTCTCCTGAAGCCAGTAACACACTTCTGACCTGATTGTCTCCATTTATTACTTTAACATGTTCACTTAAACGCAGGTCTATACCCTGCTCTTTCATATAGCTCTCCACACTTTCGCTCATATCCGGGTCCAATGCGTTGGGTAATATGTGCTCAAGCATTTCAACCAGTGTGATTTTTATACCATGCTGTGCAGCCAAATAGGCAATCTCTATACTGATAGCTCCGCCTCCTACAAGTACAGCACTCTTTACCCGTTTAGTATTTAACCAGTGAAGGATATTTATGGCGCTACCACTGGTGCGGAGCGTGAAAACACCGGGCAGGTTGGTACCAGAAATAGGCGGCACTATAGACTTTGCTCCTGTGGCTAAAACAAGCTTATCGTATGAATAATTCTTACTGTCTGCTGTCGTAACCGCCTTCTGTTCCCTGTCAATCCTCTCCGCTCTTACATTTACGAGGTTTATCCCGGGTTTTGTGAAGATGCTATCATCTTTATAAGAAGGATCAGCCAGCACATGCCCAAAGCAAATATACGGCGTGGCGCATCTGGTCAGAAGACCCTGTTCCTCCTCTTCTCTGATTATCGTTACTTCTACAGAAGGTTCGAGGTTTTTAATCATGCGTGCCGCCAAAGCACCTGCACCTGAACAGCCTATAACTACGACTTTATTTACTTTCTCCATGATATACCCCCCTTTATTATTTGAAAATAAAGCATCTTTTCATACTAATACTATTCTAATCCGTCAGGGCTGGTAGCTTGAAGATATTTCTTAAGCTCTTTTTGAAGTGTCTCAAGATCCTTGTGTGACAGATTTCTGGTAACGGCGCCGATATTATCAGGAACCCATAGGACAGGTCTGCCATCCCTGTAAATTATTATTCCAGGTGTGCCGTATAGAATTTCACGGCGGCGCTCAATTTTGGGCTCATACGGGGTCTGTTCCATTGACATCTCTCTTAAATCACCATTTTATAAGCAGTCAAATCACTTAAGAAAAACAACGAACCTTAGCCTTGGCTATTCATAGCTCCAGTTCGAGGCCAGCTCCGCATCCGAGGTACTGCTCGGGGAATAAGCACTCCAATTCCTCCTTGTACCGGGTACAGTGGCAGGGGCATATTAATGATAGGCCATCGAGCCGACCGAGGTCACGAAAGCCATGTAAACCACCTATAATGCTACTGATTTTACCATAGGCAGAGGCATTATTAAGGATAGGTGCAACGCCAGGATGTGAACATCCAGTCACCACCACTATGCCTTTGCCGGTCTTAATTGCCAGTGACTGCTCTATATTTTTTAACTCACCAATGGAGAAAACGTCATTTGAAATTTGCAGTGGTTGGCTGACAGTAACCACGTTTCTCCCCGGTATACTTACTGTCATGGAAGCCGGAACATATATAGCAGCATGCTTATTCATCTTGAGTATCTCCGAGAGGCCCCCGGTATGGTCGCCATGAGCGTGGGAAATGACTATTGTTCCTATGTGTTCCGGGACAATGCCAAGCTTTTCCATGTTATACAGCAAATTAAAACCATCATTACCTGTATCGAACAATATGGGTGGCGTATGGTCAATTTCTATGAGCGCTGAAAAACCCCAGCCGGTTTTCAACCCTAGTATTTTCAGGCAATTATCATATACAATCGTAATTTTCATTTCCACACCGAAGGGTAAGCAATGGAAATAACCGATATAAGCTATTTCTCATCAGGGATTCGCGGTATCAGTACCGCCGTTTTATCCAATCAGTACCATATTCTGACTATATGCTGTTAAACCATCTATCTTTGTAAGTTCTTAAATATTCGTCAAAGAAGTATATCCGGGCTACATCTTCCTCCCTGAAGCTAAATTTATAGTCATTGCAGTAGTCCGTGAGAAGCTTATATGCCCAGTTCAATCGTTTCATGGTTTCACTTTCGGTGCTATCATCTCCCCCGAGCTTATCGGGATGGTGGCGGTGGGACAGTGTCCGGTAAGCTTTTTTTATCTCCTTCAGTGTAGCCGCCTCACCGAGTCCCAGTAATTTTCGTGCCTCTTCTATCTCATTGAAGTTTGCCATCACTATTTACCTAGACTATCCGGTCGGTTTGACCTCATCTGAGAGTAGTCTCAGAAAACGGTCAAGAGCTGCCGGGTAATGTCCCATAGGAATACCCATCCAGTCAGAGAACTCCAGAATTTCTTCCGGGCTATTTTGCATCATGTCATTAAAGAAACCAATGGCATCTAACATAACGGCCCCGCCAGTATGTTTGGGGAAATTCTCATTGGCTAAACCTTTGTCCCATTCCTGATATACATGCTGGCGATATTTCATCCATCCCGGCGTAAGCCAGTAGACATCCTTACCCTCGCTTATTCGCTCCCTCTCTTCATCACTCATCAGCATGTCAACACAGTGAGTGGCCTTAATTCTAGAAATCCTGACGCCAGGTTCTATCTGCTCCTGTATTATGGTGTCTATCTTGCGGTGTGGGTCATCAGAATTGATGTAGCAGAACTTACCACCATAGACCACAATGATATTCGGAGCGTATGTCTTCGCCGTTCTTAACTGCCTGATAAGCTGGCTCTCAAGTTCAAGTGGCCGTTCATGGCGGCCAGGCTTGGTGTAAAGAATCTTCCTGGCGTCCAGAAGGCCACTATCCCTGAGATGATTCAACTCCATGTTGAGTGTACCGCAGGCAACAATTACGTAATCTTGAAACGAGATATCCCTGTCCATACTCACCTCCCCCTGGCTTTTCGCAATTCTTCTGTTCAGTTATATTAATCTTTATCGTCAATTGATGAACTCTGCAGGATGCCATCCACCATTGTCCGGATAATATGTTCCGGAACTGCGCCGAGAATTTCATCAACCTTCTCCCCGTTTACAAAGAACATCTGCATCGGTATGCTCATAATCTGATATTCTCTTGCAGTTTCCTGGTTTTCGTCTACATTTATTTTGCAGAACTTGAATCTGCCCTCGTACTCCTCAGAAAGCTTATCGTATATCGGCGAGACCATCCTACACGGACCGCACCAGGGCGCCCAGAAATCGACTTCTGTAGGCAGGTTTGATTTCAGGACTTCCACCTCGAAATTCTGGTCTGTAACTTCTACTACTTTGCTCATACTACCTCCTAGCTTACCGGCTATCTTGGCAGCCGGAATAGTGTACATTCCATAACCACAGCTAAAATCCAGTATGATTTGGCCTTTACTGATACCTGCTTCTTTCAGCATATCAATTACTCGTGATTCAGATTCTATTGTTACAACAGTCATGGTTATCATCCTAGCCGTAAGCTTTGGTCATGCTCTCAACAGCTAGTAATTTTTTCATTCGCAACGATTATCGTAAAGCCAGCATCGGGGAAATAACCCTCTCTGGGTTCTTCTATGTTTTGCACCTCATCTGGCCTTTGAAAAAGTGTCGATATAATTTTCTCAGTCACAAAACCTGCTTGTTCCAGGAGTCCAACCGCTTCATCACGACTGTAAAAGTTAGCAAATTTGTAGAAACGGTGATCCTCGTCCTTCTTTTGCTGGTAGAAGCGGCCCCACGGGCTTTCCTTCAATACCAGGCCCAGGACTATCTTGCCACCCGGCATCAGGATGCGTCTGGCTTCTTTAAGAACCTCAAGAGGCGAATCCAGAAAGCACAGGGTAACAATCAAAAAGATTGTACCGAATGATTCTTCATCAAACAGCTCTTGTTCACCACGACCTTGAAAGGCATTTATCCCTCTCCGCTTTGCTATCCTGACGAGATTAATTGAAGGATCAATACCGGTCTCTATTCCCAGAGCCTGGGCAAAACGACCGCTACCGACTCCGATTTCAAGCCAGGGCTTTGGTAAGGTCGACAGGAGCGACCTAAATGCCTGTACCTCGATAAAGAAGATAAGGCTTCCCTCTTTGTCAAACCAGGTATCGTATTCCGAAGCCAGCTCATTAAAGGGAGAGAAACCGACCCCGTTTTGTCTTAGTCTTTTCCTGGCTACTCTAGAAAGGTGCGCAGTTGATGACATAATTCTCCATCATTAAGCATTGCCAGCGGAATGATATTGCTCTATGATTATTTTCGAGGTGGAGAAATCTATTTCGATAACTCTGCCCAGGATCACCTTTTCCTGGCCAAATAGGGTCTCCAGTTCCACGCGATTTTCCTGCAGTCGAATATATGAAATGTCTTGAAGTACTGGTTCATTATCCTTTTTATTTAGGTAAGCCTTAGCTAAGCACACTTTTCACCACCATTCACTATAAAAAATATTTAAATTATATTAGTGTTGGCATACCTGCTTTTGATAAAATGCTATTCATGACCTCTTTGATCTCCTGAACCGCTACCCCTTTTGAAGGGATTCCACCTTTTATACTTGAGGCGAAGATATCTGCGTCGAAGTAGATACACCCTACTACCTCGATGAGACGCTTTTCTAATTCCGCTTTCAGTCTGGTAGCTATCTCTTCTGATGGCACCTTATTCATAATAGCCCAGACTTTCTTTATGCCTATTCCCGAAGCCAGGTCATGTATCTTCTGACCAACGTTTACTGATTCCAAAGGAGGCTCGACTACAATAAGCACGCTGTCAATGCTGGTCTCCACACCACGTCCAAAATGCTCTATACCCGCTTCCATGTCCACAATAGCCAACTCATCTTCTGCCAAGTCGAGCTTCTTCAAGAACTCGCGGCTTAATACCCCCATAGGACAGGCACATCCTTCCAGGGACTGCAGGATTTTGCCTATAGCAACCATCCTGAGGCCATCTTTCTGGAGTAAATATCCCTTAGGGATTTGTGCTGCTTGGATATTCGTTTCACTAAGGATGTTCGGCTGCCCTATTTTTTGTCTCAGTACTTTCTTGCCTCCCACAAGCTCCATGAGGGGCACTGGCGGATGGTCAAAGCCGAGCATACGAAAAAGCCCCAGATTTGATTCATCCGAGTCCACTACCAGCACTCGATAGCCCCTTTTCAAAGCTTCATCCGCTAGCAGAGTTGCTACGGTACTTTTACCGCTGCCTCCTTTGCCGCAGACAGATATCTTCATCCTTCCTCCTGGCTTCATTTCTTACATTCTTACTATACTGATTGCCTTAAATGGGCAAGCGCGGACACAGTCACCGCAGCCAGTGCAAAGAAAGGGGTCCGTCATGGGTATCTCAAAAGGAGCCTCCTGTCTTAACAGACCATGTGAGCATGCCAGAGCTGCCGCACAAATGCCGCTGTCCCGTTTCTCCGGGTGGCATTTATTATAATCTACTAAAGCCATCTTGCTCGGCATGAGTATTCTCTCGATTTCCTCACTCTCAACTGTTCTAAAGGAGATAGAAAGAGTATTTAACCAGCTTCCAGCTCTCGTCTCATCGCCATACATATCACTCCCTTCAGGTTAGAGAAAGCATCCTGCCGGAAGCCCATTTTTGTTTTCACTCCAATTAGATAAAAAGCAAACAAGGTCTTGTGTTAGTCCCTTTTCGCTTCTTCTAACTGAGCCTCCAGTTCTTCAAGTTCTTGCCACATCGATGGCGGCACGGAATGAGCTGGCCAGCGGGCCTTGAGGTCAGCGATTTTCTCTTCAATCTCTTTTACTCTGTCGTTACTCACTTTATTGCTCTCCGACTCTTATGCCGGGGTTTCACCAGGGTGTAACACATGCCATTTTTCAAGCAGCTGCTCTGTGGTTTCTTTACGATCCGGATCAGGCACGCAGGCGTCTACCGGGCAGACCTCGGCACATTTCGGTGATTCAAAATTACCGATACACTCTGTACACTTATCGGGGTCGATTACGTAGTAGGTTTCTCCTTCCGAGATAGCATTATTCGCACATTCAGCTTCACACGCTCCACAGCTTATGCAGTCTTCTGTAATTTTATACGCCATTCGTCAGCCTCCTATTATCGTTTCGATATGCGGCTTTATTTCGGGATCCTGCTTCTATCAGGTGATCGGTCAAGAACCACGCCTAAATTCTCCGCGGTTATTCACTTGTTGTAGGGCCGCTCCATAAGCAGAGTGGACTATTTTTTATACACGCCGTATTCTTTAACGGCTTCCATCACGGCACGCAAATTATCCGGATTACCCCTGTCCATACTGGCACTACCGGTCAATATATAACCACCGCCGGGAGCGCAGACTTCGATGAGTTTGCGACAGTGCTCTTTGACCTCCTGAGGCTTACCCGTGCACAGCACTGTAACGGGGACGTTGCCGGCGATACAGGCGTTATCACCGAGTATTTTTTTAGCCCTGGCCATATCCATATGTTCAAACCACCATATCATCGAGCTCCTGGGCATATCCCTGATAATCTCAAGGCGGGGTTCGTAGTTGCCCTCGGCGAATGGCATCGGCACGAGTCCTTCTTTGATCATACCGAGGAGTAGCTTTTTGAAGGTGGGCCAGTAGAAAGTCTCGTACTGTTTGTTAGACATGAACCCGCCTGTACCTTTATGAAGCGGCATCATCACGATCGGACATCCTGAGTTATTAGCTCCAGCTACAGCCTCGTCAAGAGCTATGGGCACAAGGCGTTCCATGGCTTCATGGAGCTTATCCGGCCGTTGGAACATGTCCATCATTATCCCCCGGGTACCTCTAAGCATATCGCCTATCATGTCGAAGGGCGCTCCGGAAAAACCGCCCCCGAGAGCGGGGAAACCTGCTTCCAGCGACTCCTGGCCTACATCCCTGACTGCCGCCATCCATTTCATGGTTTCATTACCGGCATCCATCAGCGTCTTAAAAGCAGACTGGATTTCCGGATCAGCGAAGTGGGCTACATAAAAGACTGGTATGCCAACAAAAGCTGTCAGTTGAGGCAGTTTCTCGAAAGCCTTACAGGCACCTGCGGCACGAGGTAGGAAAGTCCTCAGCCAGAAATCAGAGGGGTCTTTAATTAGCTTATCATACTCATCCGCCTTTATATATTCGGTTTCAACGAACTGGTACGTTTCGATGTCATCGGGCAGTCCATGTCCCGGCCACTTCTCCAGTTTAAAGTCAATGGCCTCAAGCACCTTTCCCGGAAGGATAAGACCAGGTCCGATGAACGTGTCCGTGTCAAATTCGTGGAGAAATTTTCGCCATGCCCGGCGTAACTCATCGTAATCATACATGACCGTCTTGAGATTTACCCCGGCTAAATAAGCCGGGATATTCCCCGCTGGCAGCATAACTGGTACACGGTCAGGCTCTTCCAGTTTGATTGCCCTGATAAACCTGATAACCCTTTCCCTGTAAGATTTTTCGGCTTCCGGGCTGGAGAATGTAACAGGTGGATTGAGCCATTGCTTGAAGCGTTCCTCACGCTTTTCCTCCCAATTTAAGTCTGCCCATTTCTTTCCATTGTTCATTATGCACCTACCCATCCTTTGGCCAGAGCTACCGCCTCCATGGCGTTCTTACCGTAGGCATCCGCTCTGGCATACTTCCTGATATCATCATCCAGCTGGCCTCCGCCGATCATAATCTTTAGTTTATCTCTAATACCTGCCGCCTCTACAGCTTCGACCGTTTCTTTCATGACTTCAAAAGCAGGTGTAAGAAACCCGCTCAACCCGAGTATGGGGGCTCCGGTCTCCTTAATCTTGTCTACAAAAGTTTCAACGGGAACATCAACGCCCAGGTTGCAAACTTCAAAACCATTCACATCTAGCATAAAATCAACGATATTCAGGCCGATATCATGAATATCTCCGGATACCGTTCCGATTACTACTTTGCCGATACGTTTAGTTTCCGCTGCCTCTGTTAGATGAGGTTTAACAATCTCGGTTACCTGTTTAAGAAGATCGCCAGAAAAGACCAGTTCCGGTAGAAAGTACTCATTAGCGGCAAAACGTTCCCCAACAACTTCCATTCCTTTGCGGCTATCCTCAAGTATTTTCAGCGGGTCTTCGCCGGCATCGAGCCTTTGCTGAACCAATTCCAGTACTTCTTTATCTTGTAGATCAGCTAAAAGGTTTACCAGATTTCCAGCCATATTTATCTCTCCTCAGGTTTACAACGTCAAAGGTGTTTCCGTACATAATTAGGATCGTCACTTACTTTCTCGATAAGATTATCCCGCCCTGTCACTAAACTATCCAGCAGAGGTCTCAGGGAACTCCGATCCTGAAAACCAAGCAGTCTATTGACTTCTTGGGAGTTTTCGAAAATGAGGATAGTAGGTACTGCGAAAACGTGATATATTTCCGCTAGTTCGGGATTCCTCTCAATATCCACCAAGACGAATTTAACGCTTCCGTCATATTCCTCGACCAATTGGTCAGCGAAAAGACACGTCGGATAGCAGTTATGGCACCACGGGGTTGTGAAGCAGGTAAAAACCGGCAGCCTGCATTCCAGCACTTCCTTGTCGAAATTTCGTTCGGTAATCTCAATAATTGCTCCATCCTCCTTTCAGCAACACGCCTCTTTGAGTCTCACATATCGGTAAGTGAACCATAATAGTACAGGCAGTACCAATGTGCTTTTAATTTGTCGCAAAGGCTCTGACGAATGTGTCCGGTATGGTGCACTTGTTATCAACTAATCCAAATTTTCCTCTGGCTTTGTAGTAATTAGTATTCCCAAAAGACTGTTCTGGGACCAAGGCGAAGTGGAGTTCCAGCTTGAGGTTTTCGAGCGTATCACTAAGGGTAGGGCAACTAGACATCGGAATCACCAGTGAATATATTGTGTAATTCACCATAATCGTATCGAATATAATTTTTTCGTCGCCAGTCAATACAAAGTCTGTCAATCTGACCGTTACTCATAATATCCCTCATTTCTATCTATGGTTCTGGAGGTCACTATGTTTTTTCCTTTTCCCCACACTCTGGGCAATAACCCTCGAGATACAGCTCAGCTTTTGTAACTCTGAAGCCATGTTCTCGCCGTACCGCCTCAACCAACTTCTGGAAGTAAGGGTTTTGAATTTCCATCACTTTATCACATCCCTTACAGACAAGATGCTGATGCTCTGGGGATTGCTTAATCTCGTAATAGCAACGAATTTTGCCCAGTCTCATCTCGTCGATCAGTCCCAATTCTTTAAAGAGACTAAGTGTACGGTATACTGTCGCCAGACTGATAGACTCATCCTTGGCACTGGCACGGCGAAAGATTTCCTTGGCATCTAGATGCCCTTCAGTATCGCGCAGCAGTTCCAGAAGCAGCCGCCGCTGACTTGTTAGCGGATGTCCTAGAATTAAACTATCATAATTGCGATTGCGACTCATTCTCAATTAAATTTTACAGTGGATTTCTTCATTTGTCAAGAGGCAATCAATGGCTGCTTATCACTTTAACTTATTCTGTCGAAGAGTCAGGAGTACGTACCCGGTAGCTTATGTATATTGTGCTTCTTCCTACTTGTATTCTAACTCTAATAGGTCACGCTCCTCGATAAAATTTCAAAATAGAACGCGGACTATGGAACTAACCATGATTCTTCCTTCGTATCTGGTTATACCCATTGTCGGGCGTATCCTCGGGTGACCTGATTTCTATTATATGTTCGCAGTAGGCATCACCGGCAGGAATCGACTTACCAATCCTGTATATTAGATCGTGGTTCAATTCCTCCACGACGGTCTTTTCCATTGTTGTATGCGCCAGACACATTTGTGGGTGTTCGAAACGAAGCGGACAATCGCTGGCTTTAATCACTACTCTCGAATCATCTACTTTTACCAACTCTATAAAACCATTTCTGTCCCAACTAATTGTATGAAATATCCTTAAGAGATATTCGGCCACGGAATTAAGGTCATTACTTTTCAGTCTATCCCGTGCCCTTACCGCGATACTCAGACCATATTCCCGGCTCATATCGGCTATCAGTTTTATCCCATCGTCACCGAATTTCCGGTAGATGAAATCATAGTTACTCCTGAGCCTGGCGTAGAGACCACTGACCGCGCTCCGATAAACCTGTTCCAGAATACGTTCATCTTTATCTGGCATTTTTATGATCTCCTTCGGTTATAGTTATCAGTCATTTTTTTACCATGTCTTGAAGCTTTTTCCCGAAGTCCGTACTGTTACTCCTCAATCCTGTCCTCGCTGCCACCGGCACCAGCCTTTTCGGCGTCCGCAATCACGTTTACTCCGGCGACGAAATCCGGTAAATGCGATACCTAATTCGGAAAGTCTCTGGAGTCTCTCTTTCATAATAATGTCAGAGGCCATGTTATTATTGGAGAATCCTTCTACTATTATTGTTGTACGCCGGTAACTCAAAAAGCTTACCAGGCTATCGTATTGTTGCCTTTTGTACTCATCACCGAGCACTTCATAGGCCTCGTTTATTTCCTTGAATTTCTTTCCAGCTTCTTAGGTATTTTCCGGATTCAGGCCTGGGTGGTAGTGCAAAGCCAACTGACGGAAGGCTTTCTTGATATCTTCGGCACTCGCACCCCGGCTGACGTTAAGTACCTGATAATAGTCCCTGAATTCCATTTCCTCAGTACTTCCGATAAGCCTTCTTCCATGGCTCTTTCTGCATTGTCAGGTAGTCCCTGATAGCCGCCCTGAGAGTATCAGCCGCCAGGAGAGCACAGTGCTGACTTTCCTGCGGCAGCCCACCCAAGGCATTCAAGATATCCTGCTGTCTTATCCTGACAGCTTCCCCGATGTTTTTCCCTTTTGCCAGTTCGGTCATCATGCTGCCGGAGGCAACGCTAGTGCCGCAGCCGTCTGTTATGAAACAGATACCGGTAATTTTGTTGCTATTTATCTTAATCCATATTTCCATGGTATCACCACACGATCCGGTAACTCTGGCGTAGCCATCGAAATTCTCTATAATACCCAGGTTCCTCGGATTCATGGCATGGTCGATTACCGTCTCGGAATATATCTTACGGGCATCAGCTATCACCAGCGCCTGAAGATCATCCAGTTCCGAAGACATCGCTCCGCCTCCTGCTTTATTTGGTCGTAGCTTCCGTCAGCTGGCTCAAAGCTTCGCCAAGCCTGGTCACAATTTCACCGTCATACCGCTCGATATTTCCTTCGTCACAGAGCCTGGCAAGTTCGGGGTCTATCGGTATCCGCCCCAGCAATGGAGCCTGTGCCGCACTGGCCATCTGTTCCGCCCGGCTTTTACCGAATACCTCAATCTTCTTGTCTATTTCCGGAACGTAGAGATAGCTCATATTCTCCACCACACCCAGAACCCTTTTCTCCATTTTCTGAGCCATTTTCACCGCTTTTTTAACTATCATCTCGACCAGATCTTGAGGCGTGAAGACGACAATTACCCCCGAGATTGGAAAGGACTGCATCAGGGTGAGAGGGGCATCCGCCGTACCCGGAGGAAGGTCAACAATCAAATAGTCCAGCTTGCCCCAGAGCACATCTTCTCCAAATTGTTTTATTGTGTTGCCGATTAGCGGACCGCGCCAGATAACCGCTTCATCCTCATTTGGTAAAAGGAGGTTGATAGACATAACCTCAATGCCCGATTTAGAGAGCACGGGCAGCATCCCGCTTTCATTGCCGCCAGGTGGGACCCTGATACCAAACATCTTGGGTATGCTCGGGCCGGTTATATCAGCATCCAGAATGCCCACCTCATAACCCTTACGATTCAGCGCAATAGCGATAAGCCCGGATACCAAAGACTTGCCCACCCCTCCTTTACCGCTCATTACGGCGATCATCTGGTCTATCTGATTCAAATCATTCGCCTTGAAGTCACTATAATCAACAGTTACCGCTTTGACTTCGGCGAGCTTCTCGATAGCTGACAGGGTCTCGTTTTTTACCCAGTCCTGGGCACCTGGTACCAACCCGGTAGATGCCAGGGTAATGTCTACCTTCCCATCTGAGATGTTTATTCTATGCACCATGTTCAGCCCGACGATACTGCGCCTGGCGGCCGGCACCAGTACTGCTTCAAGACTTTCCTTAATCTGTTCCTCATCTATCATATGCTATTCCTCCGCTGTGCAGTCATTGGTCACATTTATTAGCCCCGGTTGCGAGCATGCCTCATGACAACCTGCATATAACTGGTTTTTATCTTAAATTCTCAGTGTCGCCGGCAGGCATCTCCCGTAGAACAGGGCGGTGTTTCACAGCGCTCGGCCCGACCACAACAGGTAGTGCCAGGAGACCGACTGGTAGTTTTCACTATATGGGATGAGGAAATCAACCTCTGCACGTTAGTGCTGCCACAATCCTGGCAGCGAGGAACCTGGTCACTACCCCGGACGAATACCTCCGATATCTTGCCACACTCCAGACACCTAAAGTCGTAAATTGGCACTTCGTCGCTTACCTCCTCTTAGACTTCCTGCATGCGAGGCGAACTGCCTCACCGGCTGATGCTTCAGGTGGGGCTGCCCGGAGCGCAAGAGCCTCCCGAAGAGCCCGTACTGAACATGGAGAAAACCCGGCGTGGGTTTTCCGCCCCGCACCGGGGACACTTTATCCCGCTATCGCTATCATTTATGCTGCGGCGCAGTTCGAACTTCTCACCGCAACTCCGACACTCATACTCATATATGGGCATAGCTCCTCCTCCAGAGATTACGAGATTACGGCCCTATCTTGTTTTCGCTAACGCTTTGTTTCAGGTCCTGTAGCTCGGCCCGCAGTTTGGAAAAGGGACATTCATCGGAATGAAGTTCCTTGCCGCATTTGAAACAGATAATACTCGTTAAAATCTTATCTATTTCGTCTACAGATACTTCTTTATTCTTGGCATACTTCCAGACCGGCATAAGTGTTCCTCCCCTGTTATTTCTTTTCCAACTCCTTAATGCGTTGCTGAATTTCCGCCAGTTGCCTCGCTAATGCCTGTGATTGGTCTTTAAGTGCGTCGATTTCTTGCTCCGGAGTGGATGGCTGCGGCGCCGGGGTCGATGCAGGGGTTATTCCACCTCCCATACGCATACCCATACCACGTCCCATTCCCCTGCCCATACCTCTGCCCATACCACCACCCATACCTCTACCCATGCCTCCACCCATGCCGTAGTGGTCAGGAACATTCGCCTGCTGAGCAACCGAATAGGTGCCGAGTTTGTATTCGGCGATAACGTCCCGTATCTTCCCTGAGACACCGGTTATCACTTTGGTTCCGGCAGATGAGAATACCTGGTGGGCGTTCGGGCCGCAGTTACCGGTAAGGACAGCCCCAACACCTTTTTCGACAACCATCTGGGCTGCTGAAATACCAGCACCTCCGGCGGCCGCGGCGCTTGTGTTATTTATGGCTTCGAATCCATCCGTTTCCGTGTCAGCGATGATAAAATACTGGCACCGCCCGAACCGGGGGTCTACCTCGTCATCCAGTGTGGGGCCAGCAGCTGAAATTGCTATTTTCATATATCACTCCTTACTCTCCTCAGCCGAGAGCTTCTCTATTTCGGCCTCCAGTTCCTTTAACTCATCCCTCAGTACTTCCGCCTGGTCTTTCAAGAATTCAAGTTCCTGCTCGCGACTCACCCCCGGTACAAACGGCCTGAAACCGTAAGTTCCGTAGCGCGGATAAGTATAGGGTACCCATCGCGGAAAGGCGTAATTTAACATGCCGGCTCCCCAAGGATAACAGAAGCCTCGACCTCCCCCTGTCATTGGACCCATTCCATAGGGGCCAGTACCATCAAATCCTGGCATGATGCACCTCCTTTTAGTGCATGTTCTCTATCCCTTTACTTGCCTGTTTCCAGGTCATTCATCCTAGATCTAATTTCCTCCAGCTGACTCTTGATCGCCTCCGCCTGGTCTTTCAGATAGCTCAGTTCTTCTTCCCGGGTCATCCGGGGAGAATAAGGAGCATACCCCGCGGCGGGTGGCATTCCCGTATAGAAAGAAGGACTGTAAAACCATGGCGCCGGCGCGCCAACGCCACCAAGGAAATATCCACATCTGGGCAGGCCTCCCCTACCACGACCAATGTAAGGCCAGGGCGGAGAGCTCCCACGAAAACCGAAACCCATGCCGCGACCGTAGCCGCCTCCCCTTCCGAATCCATAAAGCATTTCGTTTACCTCCTTAGGAAAATATGGGATTTATTACTTACCAGCGAGGATATGACGGGTATGGACTGAGCCAGCCTCTGTTTATGCCCCTGCCGATACCACGACCTCGCCCGCGACCGACGCCAAGTCCGAAGCCGCGGTTGAAACCAAACCAGCCTCTTCCGAAAGCAGGGGTAAAAAAGCCCGGTCGGCGAAAGCCGGCACAGTATCCGACACCCCGGCCCGTCATCGATCCCATTCCTCGCGGTCCTGTTCCATCTCCAAATGGCATATTAATCACCTCCTCTTCGGTAATTCCTTCCACCTCTGAACTGTCTACCCTGGACAGCCATCCCCAGCCCGGACCTCCATGGCCATAATGTCATGATATTGGCCGTGTTGCAGGTAGGGCAAAGCTCCGGTGGTTTCTTTATCATCACCTCGAAAGGTACGTCCCATTCGTGACCGTTGCCGCAGCGGAAGCTACGCTTCGTCAATTCGTAGTTACCCCCCTCGATCCTTATCGCCTTTCCATTGAGCAGGGCATCGGCCATCTTCTGCCGCGCCGAGAGCAATATCCGAGCAAATGTGGGGCGGGACACGTTCATCTTCTGAGCGCATTCTTCCTGTTCCAGACCCTCGAGGTCTTTTAAACGAATAGCCTCTGCTTCCTCTACGGAAATCCTTATTTCCCGCAATTGAGCTAGAGGTACACCGGCAGGTTTAAAGGAGGTAATCTTCGGTAAAAAATCAACTCGTCGCCACAGCGGTTGTCTGCTCAACTATCTGGCCCTCATGTTTATATTATGAGCTTATGTTCATACTTCATTATGTATCTCTACATATATAATGAGCATATGCCCACTATTATATTACTATGATTATTGTCAAATGTCAAGAACTTGCTCATTTGATTGAAAATGGTAATATAGTGGCTTGAGGCTGTCTCGATTCTACTGGTACCTCAATCTTTACTGGTTCTACCTTGGG
>Ga0209427_10001866_pt1 | contig 24572 bp, 20 predicted proteins | sample DeeMarSWOR136_30_FD_187465 | JGI IMG/M metagenome (GOLD analysis project Ga0209427, IMG submission 187465) | Marine sediment microbial communities from White Oak River estuary, North Carolina - WOR-1-36_30 (SPAdes) (version 2) | ecosystem: Environmental > Aquatic > Marine > Intertidal zone >...
ATGCTCGATGCTCCCAGCATTCGTGCCGCTTCGACATACCCCGACTCGCGGAGCACCAGCACCTGCCCTCGTACCACGTCTGAAACCTTTGTACCTACTGCGACATCTCCGCTCGGGTCAAGCACGGTGGTAGCGATACGAGTGTCACCGCAGAACACGGTAACCGTCCCGAACGGCTTCCTCCCGTAGAGAAACCTGCCGAAGAGGACCTCCTGCAGCTCTGTAACCAGGGCATCGTTTCCGTTGAGCAGTATCCCGGAAAAGGAAACCCCGATTCTGCCTGGAAATACAGAAAAGAGCCAGAGCGTCTTTCCCATGTTGCAGAGGGTTTTTTGCTCCAGAGTGAAGACATCGAATCCGATATCCTCCAGAAGCTCAAGGGACAACATGATGAATCCGCTTTCCGGTCTCATCAGTGAAATACCTGCACTCTGCGTAAGAAAGTCCCTGAAGGTTGCAGTCACGGAATCAGCCTTCTCCTCTATCAGCAGCGAAAGATCGGGCTCGCTCTGCAATCCTATCCCCTCTTCAATACCCATCGCCCTGAACTGAGAGTGTATGACGAGTTCCTCCATCCTGTCGTTGAGAAAGAGGCGCGCTGACTTCAGGTCGTTTTCCACACGGGAGAAGGCTTCCGACTTGAGCGCCCTCGAAATGAGAATCGCTCCCACAAGGGCTGCACAGAGACTGCTGAAGACGATGATCCCGATGAGGTTCACGAATATACGATTGGCAAGCTTCATATTATTTTTTAGTAGTGAATTTTCCTATTACTTTATAATTAATCACTTATTTCCCTTTCGACAATCACTGTTTCCATATTATTTTTTAAAGAAAAGAATGAAACATTCGGCGGCTTTTAATAGGCAATGAAAAAATTTACTCCTTTCGACACCATTGCGGCTGTCTCCACGCCTCCCGGAGAAGGCGGAATCGGTATCGTACGCCTGAGCGGAGATAGAGCCTTTAAAATTGCGGGGAGTGTGTTCTCTCCCCACAGGAATAACCGCCCGGCGAAGAACAAGACCTTTTTCATGCGCCTGGGATACATCATGGATAACGGAAAAATTATCGATGAGGTACTCGTGTCCTATATGAGTGCTCCGCATACGTATACCCGTGAGGATGTGGTGGAGATCAACTGCCACGGAGGAGCGATCGCTGTAAACGAAGTCCTGCGGCTCGTTCTCCGGACAGGGGCAAGACTCGCCGAACCGGGTGAATTTACGAAGAGGGCCTTTATAAACGGCAGGATCGACCTCACCCAGGCTGAGGCAGTGCTGGATATAGTGCAATCCAGGACCAGCAGAGCCCTTGATACAGCGGTCTGTCAGCTGAGGGGGAATCTCTCTGGAAGGATCAAGACGCTTATAGAGAAACTGAAACAGCTCCTTGTCCTTCTTGAGGCCAATATCGATTTTGCAGAAGAGGAAGACGTTTCCCCGATAGAGTCACGGGATTTCCATGAACACATCGAGAATGTGAAAGAGGAGCTTGTGGAGCTCACTGCAACCTACGATACAGGAAAGATCATCAGGGAAGGAGTGCTCACGGTTCTCGCAGGCAAACCGAATGTGGGAAAGTCCAGTATCCTGAACTGCTTTGTTCAATTCGACCGCGCGATAGTCACCCCCATCCCTGGAACCACGAGGGACATCATCGAGGAGGAGCTCAATATCAACGGGATACCCTTCATCCTCGCTGATACTGCCGGCATCGCCGATTCCGACAATATCATCGAACAGGAAGGCGTGAAGAGGAGCCTTTCATACATGGAACAGGCCCAGCTCGTGCTCCTCGTACTCGACGGGAGCAGCCCCTTCGACGACAGGGATGTTGCGATTATCAGGAAAGCGCTCCCCTTCACCTCCATACCCATAGTCAACAAGATTGATCTGCCTATGAAGATGGACGTGAAAACGCTTATGAGGGAAACGGAAATGACGGAAGAACCCCTCTACCTGTCCGCCAAAACCGGCGCTGGGCTTGCGGAGCTTGAAAGACGGATGTCGGAGCTAGTAGCCGGAGGAAGGAGCGGAGGAGACCGCTCTCTCATGGTTACGAACGCGAGACATTTTTCACTGCTGAAAAAGGCTTGCGAGGAGCTCGAGCATGCTTCAAAGAGCCTGAAAGAGGAGGGGGAGCCTGAGCTCATTGCCTACGATATCCGAAGTGCGATGGATTTTCTCGGAGAAATAACCGGCGAGGTCTCAAACAGCGAAATACTCAATTCTATATTCAACAGCTTCTGCATCGGAAAATAATAACGTATCACCCCGCATTGCAGTCTTGCTATTCTACAGAAATGTATTTCATCAGACCCTGAGGCTGATAGGCACAGGACATCAGGCTTTTTGAAATAAACGTTGATTTTTATGCTCAATTATTATAGTTTTGCTCATTAATGCGTGTATCCCGTCCATGCATTATTGCATACAGATCATTCATCATCTGACGGAGGCAGCTGTGGATAAGGAGAAAATAAAGAACGCGATCCGTATGATCATCGAGGAGGTAGATCCAAGCCCCGCACGGCCTGACCTGGAAAGGACACCTGAGAGAGTGGCAAACATGTTCGAGGAGATATTCTCAGGAGCATTTGAAAATCCAGAAGACGTCCTCAAAGTGATGCTGACCGAGCAGCATGACGAAATTGTACTCGTGAAGGACATTCCGATCTACTCAATGTGTGAGCACCACATGCTTCCCTTTTTTGGTCATGCCCACGTGGCATACATTCCAAAGGATAACAGAATCACCGGCCTGAGCAAGCTCGCGAGGGTGGTGGACGTCTATGCAAAACGGCTCCAGGTGCAGGAGAGACTTACCACATCCATCGCAGATCTCCTTATGAAGAAGCTGATGCCTTACGGCGTTATCGTGGTGATAGAAGCAGAACACCTCTGCATGATCATGCGTGGGGTGAAAAAACCGAGTTCCTATACGGTTACAAGCGCTGTGAGGGGAATATTCAAGGAAAACGAAAAAACACGGGCAGAAGCGCTCTCCCTCATCCTGGCAGCACGGCCTTTCAAATACTGATCTGCCTCCCGGGCTGTAAAGAGAACATCACATTAATGCGATAAGTTCAGAGCGATCTCGTTACGATCTGTATCCTCATGTGCCTCTTTTTCCCTGCCCGGAGGTTGATCTCCCCTGAAGAAAGGTACTCCTTCCCGATCATGAAGTTCTCATCATCGATCCGCTTGTCCTCCACATAGGCACCCCCCTGGCGAATGAGCCTGCGCACCTCTCCCTTACTTGTGCAGAGGCCTGCATTCACAAAGGCATCGAGGACCGAGAATCCCTTTTCGATTTCCCGTGCGTCGATCTCGACGGCAGGATGTTCCGCTTCACTGCCCTCAACCTCAAGGATCGATGAGGATGTCTCAACGGTCTTTCCTGGGTCTGACTCTCCAAACTTATCGACTGAGGCAATATAGGCATTTCGTGCACTCTGTATGCCATGGGTGATCAGCGTTGCTTCATAGGCCAGTATCTCCTTCGCCCGGTTCAGCAGCGGCGGCTTCAGACGTGCGAGCGTGTGAACTTCCTCCATAGGGAGGAAGGTAAAATAGCCGAGGTACCGTTCCACATCTGAGTCCATGGTATTCCTGAAGAACTGGTAGTAGTCATAGGAGGATGTTTTTTCATCATCGAGCCATACAGCGCCCTTCACTGATTTACCGAATTTTTCGCCGTTTGCGTCCGTGATGAGCGGGAATGTGAGCCCGTAGGCCTCCTTTGAAGCAATCCTGCGGGTGAGGTCGATCCCGGCAACGATGTTTCCCCACTGGTCCTGCCCACCCATCTGGAGGTCGCAATCGTAGTCTCTGTTCAGGATATAGAAATCGTAGGCCTGAAGAACCATGTAGTTGAACTCGATGAAGGTAAGCCCCTTCTCGAGCCGCTGTTTGATGGATTCTGCGCTCAACATCTTGTTCACCGAGAAGTGCTTGCCGATGTCACGAAGGAATTCGATGTAATTCAGCCCCACAAGCCAGTCTGCATTGTTCAGGAGAAGTGCGCTGTCTTTTTCAAAAGAGATATAACGGCTGAACTGTACCTTGAGCGCCTCTGCATTTCTCCTGATGTCCTTCACATTGAGAAGCTTCCTCGACTCCGTCTTTCCGGAAGGGTCTCCCACCAGCCCGGTCCCTCCCCCCACGAGGGCTATTGGTCTGTGGCCCTCCCGCTGGAGGTGTGCAAGGGCCATGATGGGAATGAGGCTTCCTGCGTGAAGGGAATTAGCGGTCGGGTCGAACCCAATGTAGGCGGTCACCCTCCCGCGATCAAAGAGCGTGCGGATTGCATCCTCATCGGTTGCCTGATAGACGAAACCACGGTCTTTGAGCACGTTGAACACGTTCATGGAGGCTCCAGATGATTTCAATTTTTGTTGATACGAAAAAGTGTTTTTTAATAAATCGAAAGAATCTCATCAGGAACTGCTCGATACTGGCTTGGCGGTGCCAATCGTAGAAAAAGAGAGCACAAGATGAGATGTCCTTATTCATTATCCTTGACCGCTGTCTCAGTCAGCAATGACGACTAATATATGCGTAAAAAGCGAGAAAAGACGAGCACAATTTTAGGTATTTTGACCTCGCTTGTAGTTAAATACATGCAGTACATGACTGCTTTCGTGAGAATGAGATTGCCGCTCTGTACAGACCGTCCGGTAAGCCGGTCAATCGAACAGGAACTTTACCACCTCATTCATCGTTTCCACAAGATGAAAGGTAATCCCTTTCTTGATGTGTTCCGGGATCTCAGAGAGATCCTTCTGGTTCTCACTGGGGAGTATGATTTCCTTCATCCGTGCCCGTTTCGCGGCGATCACCTTCTCCTTAATTCCACCGACCGGAAATACGTTGCCAATAAGAGAGAGTTCTCCGGTCATTGTGAGGTTGTTCCTGATCTTCTTTCCCGTCACAAGAGAGAGCATCGCAGAAGCCATCGTGATACCTGCAGAGGGGCCGTCTTTCGGCGTTGCGCCCGCAGGAACATGGAGATGGATAAACTGGTGTTCGAAGAAGTTATTATCCACCTTAAACCTGTCCATCACAGAGCGCACAAAGGAAAAGGCGATGTTCGCCGATTCCACCATCACATCACCCAGACTTCCGGTGAGCTTCAGTGTTCCCTCACCCGGAATAAGAATCGATTCGACGGTGAGCGTCGCCCCTCCGAGCGGGGTCCAGGCGAGCCCGATGGCAATGCCTGGTTTCTTTATCCTTTGGGAGATCTCCTCGATGAAAACCCGCTCCCCGAGAAAGTCACGCAGGTTCTCCTTATTCACCACGTAGGGAAAATCTATCTCTTTTTCCAGATGTTTTCTCGCGATGCGTCTCGATATCTTATCGATGGCTTTTTCGAAGTTCCTCAAACCCGCTTCTTTCACATACCCCTGCAGGATCTCGGTAAGCGCGGTCCTTTCGAACCTCACATCTCCATCCTTCAGGCCATTTCTATCAAGGGAACGTGGAATGATGTACCTCTTCCCGATCTCGACCTTCTCCTTTTCGATGTACCCTGAAAGACGTATCACCTCCATCCTATCCAGGAGGGGACCCGGAATCGTATCTATGGTATTGGCAGTGGTGATAAAGAGAACATTGGAAAGATCAAAAGGGAGGTCCAAATAATGATCCCGAAAATCCACGTTCTGCTCAGGATCAAGAACCTCAAGCAGGGCAGACGCAGGATCACCCTGAAAGCTGATGCCGAGCTTGTCTATCTCATCGAGCATGAGAACCGGGTTCTTCAATCCCACAATTTTCAAGGCCTGTATGATCCTACCCGGCATCGCACCGATGTAAGTCCGTCGGTGTCCCTTGATCTCTGCCTCGTCCCGCATTCCACCCAGGGAAAACCGGAAGAACTTGCGGTTCATCGCCCTCGCAATGGATTTACCAACGGAAGTTTTTCCCACTCCGGGCGGACCCACGAAGCAGAGTATCGAACCCCTGGAGCCAGGTTTCAGTTTTTTCACGGAGAGGAACTCGAGGATACGGTCTTTGACCTCATCCAAGTCATAGTGATCCTGATCCAGGATCCTTCGCGCCTTGGGGATGTCGATGTCATCCGGTGAGACGCTGTTCCAAGGGAGGGCGCAGATGGTCTCTAGATAATTCCTGGTGACCGCATACTCCGGTGATCTCGTGTCCAGCACGTTGAGCTTTTCCAGCTCCTCATAAGCCTTGTTGCTCACCTCTTCGACCAGCTCGAGCTCGTCCAGTATTTCCTTGAACTTATTGTAATCAGAGGTCTTCTGATCCACCTCCATGCCGAGCTCTTTTTTGATTGCCTTCATCTGCTCCTGGAGGAAGAACTCCCTCTGCTGCTTGGTCACCTTTTCGTTGATCTGGTCCTGTATCTTCTTCTGGAGCTTCATGAGCTCCTTTTCCCGGTGCAGAAGATTGAGTACCTTCTCCACCCTTTTTTTCAACTCAAAGGTCTCCAGTATGTCCTGCTGCACTTCCCGATCCACATTCAATATGGAGGAGACGAAATCCACCACCTTCCCAGCTCCATCCAGGTTTGCGATGTTCAGCTTTATTTCCTCGGTGAAAAAGGGGTTGTCCTCAGAAACCTCCTTGATCTCCAGGTAGAGCGTTCTGACGAGTGCCTGAAACTCCTTGTCGTTTTCCACCTCTTCATCGATATAGTTCACGGCTGCCACCACATAAGGATTCATGGTCAGAAACTTTTTCACTTCGAAGCGTTTCAGGGTGTTGATGAAGATGTTCAACTTTCCATCAGGTAAATTGATGGTCTTCATTACTTTACCAATTGTGCCGACCCTGTAAAAGTTATCACCCCTGTCCTCACGAATTTCTCCGTTCTTCACCAGGAGCACACCCACATAGCCATCGATTTCCATGATTTTTTCAATGGTCTTGATATACTTCTGACCTCCGATGACTAGAGGAATCAGTATTCCCGGAAATATTGGTCTCGTTTTCATTGAAATGATCGAAAGCTTGGAGGGGAGTATCCTGTCAACACTCACCAGGGTTGTCTTTTCTTCCGCGTCTACGGTTGCCATTCGTCGCTTCCTTTCACGTCTATTCTCTTATTCTCATATTGCTATCTACAAATAATATAATAATATTTAACCCGGAAAAAAATATTGCTAAAATCTTAACTAAATAGTAACTTAGGGAAAAAAATAGCACAGGGGAGGATCGAATGATTATCGTTGGAGAACTCATCAATTCCACTCGAAAAAAGATTAAGGAAGCCATGGAGCAAAAGGATGCCGAATATATCAGAAATCTCGCAGTGAAGCAGGACGAGGGAGGGGCAAACTTCATCGACGTGAACGCCGGGGCCTTTGTCTTTGACGAACTCGAGAAGCTTGAATGGTCGATAAACGAAGTGCAGTCGGTGACTAAAAAACCTCTTGCGATCGACAGCCCCAGGGGAGAGGCCATGGCGTTGGGGTTGAAGCTTCACAAGAACGGGAAGCCGATGATCAACTCAATCACCAAGGAATCGGATCGGTGGAAGCAGGTGTTCCCCCTCGCTGTGGAAACGGACTCCTATGTGCTCGGTCTCTGCATCGATGACAGCGGTATCCCAGACGACGCAGACACCAGGATGAAGATTGCAGACGGCATCATCAACGACCTCATCAAAGCGGGAAAAAGTATACAGGACATCGCCATCGATCCTCTCACAACACCGCTCAGTGTGAACACCAACTTCGGTTTGACAGTGATTGAAACGATAAAAAAGATAAAAAGCAGCTTTCCAGATGTGAAACTTATTACGGGCTTGAGCAACATCTCTTACGGATTGCCCGCGCGCAAACAGATCAATAGGGCCTTCATGGTCACCTGTATGGTAAACGGGCTCGACGGCGCACTCATCGATCCCCTGGATGCGACCATGATGAGTATTATCCTCGCATCCGAAGCCATTCTCAATAAGGATCCCTACTGTTCGAATTATCTGAAGGCGTACAGGAAGGGTCTCGTGGTGAAAGAATGACGGTCAGACCACCATCTCGATACCGCTTTCCGCACGAAGAGGTTGCACGCTTTTTTTGAGCGCAGATCCATGTGGCATTTTTCTACTCTACCCCCGATCCCAGAGGTCTTGCCAAGGACTTCGATTTCACGTTTCGTACTCAGGGTACCCTTCTCATCGCTCACAGAGCCGACAGGCAGGTGGGCACCCACCCCTGCAAAGGCGAATGCGATTGCTCTGCCTATTCCCTTCCCACCCCCGGGTTGATCACCGATTTATTTTTAAAATGCATTATTTATACTCTAAGTCAAAATATCCTTTACCGGTTCAGTGGTTTTCCTGCTCGTCACAAGCTCCTCATCTTCATTCTATCAAGAAGAGGGGGAATTTCTCTCAGATCCTCCACCACCGCATCGGCGGAAGAAAAGTCCAGGTGCTCATTGTGGGTAGCCCTATAGGCGATGCTCGGAAAACCACCTTTTTTTGCCGCAGAAAGGCCGATTACTGAATCCTCTACCACAACTACGGAAGGAGGATCAATCTCAAGGAGGGCAGCCGCCCTCTGAAAGGCTTGAGGGTCCGGTTTCCCCCTGGACACCTCCTCTCCGTATACGAAGGTACTGAAAAATGGTGTGAGAAGAAAGCGGTCAAGCACAATCTGTGCAAGCTCACGCTCCCTGCTTGTGGCAATTGCCATCCGGTATCGGCCCTTCAACTGAAGAAGAACTTCAAAACAGTAAGGCATCAGCCCAAACACCTCCATGTAGTAGCGGCGAAGCGTTGTCTTGTGCTCTCTGATCATCTCACCAACCTGAACATCAGGGTTAAAACGTCGCGCAATATCTCGAAAATATTCCTCAAGCCTGACGCCCAGATACTCCTTGGTAATTTCGGGCGTAAGGTGGATTCCGTACTTCTTCGCGGTTTCTATTTCTAACTCGATATGTTGGCCTTCCGAATCTATGAGCACGCCGTCCAGGTCCCATATTATTCCTTTCAATTTCATCGTTTTTTAGTCCGATTCATGATCGAGCATATCGTGCATAAGGTTTTTAAGTGGAGGATAGGTATCGATGTACCTGTCGACGTAATACCTGTACCTTTCGGTCTTCTCAAGATCAGGTTCAATCTTTTCCTTTATCTTTACCATACTATCTGCCGCCTTTTCAATGGATTCATACACCCCTGCGCCGTAGGAGGCAAGGATCGCATCACCCAGGAGCGGCGCGTTCGGCTCTTCGGTGAGGTAAATAGGAATCCCCAGTACGTCACTCTGCATCTGCATCCAGAGCGGGCTCTTTGCGGCTCCACCACAGGCAAAGATCTCCCGAGGGACAAAGCCTGCATCCTTGAAGTAACGCATGATATGCTCGGTTCCGTAGGACACCCCCTCCATAATCGCCCTGTAGACATGGACCGGTGTGTGTTTCAGTGAAAGTCCCCATATAACTCCCCGGGCCTGTGAGTCGGTGAGGGGGTTCCTGTTTCCCTGCCAGTAGTTCAGCACGATGAGCCCCTCCGAACCGATCTTGACTTTTTCAGCGAGGCCGTTGAGGTAGTCGTAGAGGGAAAGTCCCTTCCGTTCCGCCTCCTGTTCGAGCTCCCTGCTGATGAAGTTGTCCTTGAACCATTTGAGCACAGAACCGGAAGAGATCTGCGCCCCTTCAACGACCCAGAGACCGGGCATGACACAGTCGGGAAAGGCGCCGAAGATTCCACGCCTGTGAAACTCCTTCTCCGTGTGCCCCAGGAGGAGGTGGGAGGAACCGGTTATGAAGGCGATCCTGCCTGCACGAACCGCACCGAGCCCCAGTATGCCTATATAGGCATCGGCACCTCCCTGAACGACAAGAGTGTTTGTGGAAAATCCCGTCTGCGCAGCAACATCGGGCAAAAGCGTTCCTATCGGCTCTCCGAGCTCAAGGATCGTCTGTGGAAACTTCTCCACAACGTCTCCAAGACCGATCTTGTCGTAAAAATCACGAGGCCACCCCCCGGCACGGGAATCGTAGTACCATCGAGCGGTCACATTATTAATGCTCCCGACGTACTCTCCGGTGAGGCGATAATTGATCCAGTCCTGAAACTCGCAGATGTGGCTGGCTTTTCGGTATATCTCGGGTTCATTCTCTCTCATCCAGAGGGCCTTGGATGGCATCCATTCCGCAGAAACTTTACCGAATCCGTTATACTTCAGCGCACCCATATCTGAACCCGCGATACGGTTTGCCTGCCTAAAGGAACGGACATCCATCCATATGAGGGCATTTCTGAGAGGTGTGAAACGTTCATCCAGCGCGAGCACCGTACAGCTCGTCGTATCGACCGTCATTGCAGAGATTGAATCAGGCTTTACCCCGCTTTCTGACAGAATCCCTCGGGCCACTTCAGTAAAAGCATCCCACCAATCGGAAGGTTTCTGTTCCGCCCACCCCGGATTCGGAAAATAGGTGTGGTACTCCCTCGCAGCAGTGTGAACCAGCACACCATACGTATCAAAGAGAGCCCCTCGAACCGATTCGGTACCGAAATCCAACGCAAGGAAATATTGACCTTTCAATGCTATTTCTCACTTTCCTTTTTTTAACAGTTTTTTAAAGTATATTTTTTTATGTAATCCGGAAGGATTACCAGAGTGCGAGGAATATATTTTTTTAATGAATACATCTCCCATTTTAAAATTATTTAAAATTATAGAACAATTCTACCATACAAAGGAAGGATGTCAAGAAATAATTTTTAATTATTTTAAATATTTTTATAAAATGTTTTCATACAAACGCTCATTTATATAAATTTAATATTATTATATAATAAATTATATTATTTAACCATTTTCAACGATATGATTTAAAGATTCTTACTCCAGTATATAAAACAATCTTTTTAAAATATTTAAAATATTTTAATTAAAATGTTTGACAAATATATAAAATCAAGATAGGATAATTAAAACGATACACAACATAGAGTGTGCCATGAGCGTAAAGATCAAAGATATTGCCCGGGAGGCGAACGTGTCAATTGCAACCGTCTCCCTCGTGCTCAACAACAAGCCGGGGGCAAGCAGTTCCACAAGAGAAAAAATAATGAAAATCGCCCGGGAGATGAATTATGGTCTCTATAGACTATCCATCACTGCGACTGTCAGGAAGGGAACGATTCGCTTCCTCAAGATCGCCAAGCACGGTCAAACGGTAAATCGTGACCATGACGTGTTTATCTCAGATTACATTGAGGGTCTCGACCAGGATGCGAAGCTCACTGGTTATAATCTGGAAATCAACACCTTCAAAACAACCGACATGTCGGTCATCATCAGATCCATAGAGGAGCATCCAGTAAACGGCGTAATCATCCTCGGAACAGAGCTGAGCTTCGAAGACATAAAAGCCTTCGAGCATCTGACGACCCCGATCGTATTCATAGATACCTACTACGATTATTTGAACTTCAATTTCGTCGATATGAACAACATCGATTCTGTCTACCAAATCGTTACAAACTTTGTACAGAATGGGCATAAGGAAATCGGCTTTATCAGGACGCCGATTGATGTGAACAACTTCAGACAGCGCGAGATCGGGTACAGGCAGGCACTGAAGCGTTTCGAGATATCTTACAGTGAAAAGCACGTGTTCTCTGTTGACTCGACCTTTGACGGTGCCTACCAAGACATGCGAACGATTCTGAAAAAAGGGGTAAAGCTCCCTTCGGCTCTCTTCTCTTCCAACGACATCATTGCCTACGGGTGCATAAAAGCAATCAACGAGGCAGGCTACCGCGTACCGGATGACGTATCGATCATTGGTTTCGACGATCTCCCCCTGAGTGCGGTCATGGATCCACCGTTGACCACCATGAAGGTATCGAAGAAGCGCATCGGTCAGCTTTCGATGCGCCTCATGAACAACATGCTCGAGGTTGACCCCGGAATGCCCCCTGTTAAGATCACTGTCTGCGGCAGGCTCATCTTGCGAAAGAGCGTCAGAGATCTGAACGCGAAAAAGTGATACCTCTAGCTAATATTCACAATAGAGAGCTTTCTGAGCAGGGCCTTTCGCTTGTAGAGGCACGTGTCCATACGAGCATGTACTCCACTCAGAAACGCGAGGATTTTCACGATATGGGGAACTTTATTCAACATCATGCATTCGGCACGGCCGCCCATTACCGCATCGGTGAACTCTGTACGGAATGGGTGAGCCTATTATGGCAATACTTTCGAGGATCTGATCACAGTCACTCTTTTCAGGGGAGAGATACCAACCTGTTGCAAAGATATAAAGTACACGCTCCGCGAGAATATACGAAACCTCACTCCTCCTCGAGGTAGGAACCCGCCGCCTCTTCCCATTTCTCCAGATTGTCGAACCTGGTATACTCCTTTGAAAAACGGAGCTTCAGGCTTCCTGTCGGGCCATTGCGTTGTTTCTGGATTATTACTTCAGCGACATTTTTATCCGGTGTGTTGGGGTTGTAGAGCTCGTCCCTGTAGAGGAACACCACCATGTCAGCATCCTGCTCGATGGCGCCCGATTCTCGAAGGTCCGAAAGGATGGGACGCTTGTCCTTGCCTCTTGATTCTACCGCCCGTGAGAGCTGGGAAAGGGCGACCACAGGTATATTAAGCTCCCTGGCGAGCGCCTTCAGGGAGCGCGATATTTCTGTAATCTCCTGAGTCCTGCCCTCGTTTCTCCTTCTGAGAGCAGTCATGAGCTGCAGGTAATCCACGAAAAGGATGTCAAGACCGTGTCGCGACTGAATCCTGCGGGCCTTTGCCCTGAGCTGCATGTCCGAAATCGCTGGAGTTTCATCAATAAATATATTCGCATCGGCAAGCTTCCCCGCAGCGGTCGTGAGGGGTGCCCATTTATCGGTCTCCAGAAAACCTTTTCTCAGCCTCTGGCTGTCGATCCGGGCTTCGGAGCAAAGCATCCTTTGTACCAGAGCTTCCTTTGACATTTCCAGGCTGAAAAGCGCAACGTTCTTTTTCTGCCGGATACCGATGTGCTGTGCAATGTTGAGCGCGAGGGCGGTTTTCCCCACGGATGGCCGCGCCGCGATGATGATGAACTCCGATTTTTGGAAACCGGATGTGAGATCATCAAACTCCTTGAATCCGGTCGGGATCCCCGTGTACACATCGCCCCTGTGATAGAGCTTTTCAATTGCGATGATGCTGTCCTTGATGATCTCATTCATAGAATAGTAACCGCGAGACAGGTTCCTGTCGGTTACATCAAATATGAGCTTTTCCGCCTCATCGATAATCTCATAAGCATCGGAATCCGTATCATAGCCGATGGCAATGATCGATGAGGCTGCACTGATCAATTTCCTGAGCAGGGATTTCTGCTCAACAATCTTGGCGTAATACTCTATATTTGCGGAGGTGGGAACATCATCAAGGAGGGAGGAAATATAAAGAACTCCGCCTACCTTGTCGATCTCGCCATGCGACTTGAGATACTCCGTGATGGTCACACTGTCAACAGGTGTCGCCTGCCCGTAGAGTGCGAGGACCGCCTCGAAAATCAGGCGATGATTGCTGCTGTAGAAATCGTCTCCCTTAAGAATATCAATCGCCACCTCGATTGCTTCCTTATCTAGGAGCATACTTCCGAGGCAGGCCCTTTCCGCCTCCACATTCTGGGGGGGGAGCTTGTCAGTAAGCGTTGTTACCCTCTGTTTCTGAAACTGCTCTTCGAGGTTATCCACATACTATTCCTTCACAACCCAGATTTTCAACTCCGCCCTGATGTTTTCGTATATCTTCACGGTCACCTTGTATACACCCAAGTTCTTGATGGGCTCTTCCATGAGAATGTTCTTCTTCTCGACCGTATACCCCTGAGCCTCGAGTGCTTTTTGAATATCAACTTCATGTATGGCGCCAAACAGCTTGTCATTGTCGTGGGCAGCGGCGGTTATGTTTATCGACAGGGATGCAAGCTGCTCAGCGAGCTCCTGAGCTTCCTCCCGTTTCTTTACTTTTTTCAGCTCGATACTCTTTCGTCGCTCCTTCAGCTTGTTTCTGTTAAAGGGAGTATCCTCCACTACAAGACCCTTCGGAAAAAGGTAGTTGCGGGCGTACCCAATTGCCACTTCTTTGATATCACCTTCCTCACCGAGATCGGGAACATCCTTGACCAGAATAACTTTCATCTATCTCTCCTCTCCCTCTTTTGTGTGATTGAATCCGTTATCTTCAGCCAGATATCCGCAACACCGATACCGGTGACAATGGTGACGAAAAGAATGAAAAGATAAAACAGCAGGAACAGAAAAACTACGTACTCGATGAAGGGGGGGATTTTTAATCGATCCGCAACGATTTTTAGAAGCTTCAATCCCTTCAGGAAGAAGAAAAAGGATATCGCTACTGCTGCGTTCCAACTTATCAAAGCTAATAAATTATTTCGCACAAAGAGATTTATGTACACCAAACCCCAGGATATAATAAGCGCCCACACCCAGTCATCAGCGATACGGAACCGACGTATGTCAAAATGGAGGGCGGCCCTCTTCAGCCTTCCCTTGAAGTAGAGATTCACGAAGATCAGACCGAGAAATATGACAACAATCTGTTTTAGTAGATAACCCCCTTTCGGTGCCGCTTCAAACAACACACTTCGTTTGAAGACCTCTGCCGCAATCTCTACCTTTCTGGTGAAAAAACCGTAATCGATCCCGTGCATCTTGAATACATCCCTCAGATTGTCCATCTGTGAAAGATACAGGTTCACATAGCTGTTTGTCTTCTTCTCCACGAACTGGGAATAACTCAAAACCAGCGAATCGAAACTGCCAAGCAGGCTCGCAAGGCTCAGCACGAAGATGGTAATACCTATGTAGACACAGATGCCGAAAAAAACCACATATTTGAGCTTATAGTTCTGGGAAACAAGTGAGCCGAGAAAAAGACCGAGCATTCCGAATATAAAGAAGTAATCGAGAAATCTGATCCCTTTCACCCCCAATAGATCTCCAATAAAGTGAAAAGCGAAATGAGTGGGTGAGAACAGCAGGATACTGTTGTCAAAGGGAAACCAGTAGTGGGCATTGAGCATGGCATAGAGGAGTACCGCACTCGAGAGGGTGACGTAGAGGGCTGCTTCTTTCCAGCCTCTCTTGATAGTGATGAGCATAATGGGAACGAAGGTGAATTGTGTAAACAGAACTGATGAATAGAGAAAGATTGAGATAATCACGAGGAAAAAATTCTCCACTACCTCACGCCACTCAACCCTGATTTCCTGCAGAGAAACTCTGTCAACCCAACTGCCGAATTTTGATTTTATATAGGAGCTTTCCTTTTTGACGATATCCACGAATACCTTGATATTTTCAACTATCAATTGTGGAACACTCCTCTGAGAATTTCAGTCTTTCTCGTTTACTTGGAAACAAAAGGCAAAAATGCAACCATCCGTGCCCGTTTTATTGCCCGTGAAAGCATTCTCTGGTGTCTCGCACAGGTGCCCGTGATCCTCCTCGGCAGAATCTTTCCCCTATCCGTAACAAACTTCCTCAGCAGGTCAACATCCTTGTAATCGACTGATTTTGCCTTCCTGAGGCACAGCTTGCACACTTTCTTCCGAAAGTATGTTCTCCTCTGTCTAAATCCATTGGATGACTCTTTGAATGCACCTCTCGTATCAGTGGATCCCCTGCTGGTTTCAGTTTTCCTGTACCCTTTCCTCTCCTTTCCTTCACCCGTCTGTCCTTCTGTTTCGGTCGCACCACTCTCCATTACTTCCTCAGCCATTTTTCTTACTCCTTATCATTATCTTTGCTCAACAGAACACCTTACCTTTCGGAAGACGTGCCCTTTAAAAAGGAATTTCATCATCATCGAGCTCTGAAAGGAATGGGTCCCTTGGGGTCTCTTCCTCGTTTGCCGCCTCTTGCTGAATCGAACCTCTTTCTTCCTGCTGAGGCTGTTCAGCCTGCCTCTGCTGACCTGAACCGGAGCGTGCGGGACCGAAAAACTGCACATTACTGGCAACTATCTCGACAGTGCTCCGTCGCGCACCATCTGGTCCTGCCCATCTCCTCTGCTGGAGTCGTCCATCGATCCCGACCTGCTTCCCCTTTAAGAGATACTCCTTGCAGATCTCGGCTGTCTTGTTCCACGTAACTATGTTGAAGAAACTGGTCGCATCCTCCTGATTTTCTGCCGAAGAGCCCGTCGATCTGTTCACCGCTATAGAAAACCTGCATACCGCACTCCCTGACTGCGTATAGGAGAGTTCAGGGTCCCTCGTTAGTCTACCCACGAGCACGACATGATTAATGTCCCAGCTCATGTATCACCCCTTTTGAGAATTCTTTGATACCATTATACCCGTTTTTGGTCGCCTTTTCAATTCCGATTTTCATAACCACGGGTTCCTGATTTCTCTCTGGCAATCATGTGTAACGGGGAATAAATGCTTGACCGTGTAAAGAAATTCGAAGAAAATCAGATCCGAACTCTCATGAACCGAATCACGTTCTGGTTGAGCTTTAAATCCTTCTCGAAATCCTGCAGCTTTGTGAGGTCATCCACCTCTATACGGGTAATGTAGTAAAACCCATCGGTTTTTCCGTCGATTTCATAGGCAAGCCGCCTTTTGCCCATGTCTTCCTCTTTCAGGACCCGTGCACCCATGCCTTCATAATGGTCCTTTACATCCTGGATGGCCTTCTTCGTATTCTCTTCCTGCGGATCGAAAATAAAGAGATATTCGTAGCCTCGCACTATTTCCCTCCTTCGGTCTTACGGTCCATCATTACGGTGTGGAGATGGACAGAAAGGAACATAAATATTTTGATAAGTATTTCGTCTTCCTCTTTTTCTCTCAATCAATTTAGAAAGATTTCCTTCTGAGGTCAAGCCCAATGTTCATCCCGGCGTGAGGCGGGAAACCACCTCAATGTGTGTGGTCCGAGGAAACATGTCCACAAGCGTGACTTCTCTGAGCCTGTACCCCCTCTCATGGAACATTTTCACATCTCTCGAGAAGGTCGCGGTGTCGCAGGACGCATACACGACCACGTCAGGGGTCAGCTGTGTGATGTCAGCTATAAGGCCGGGACTAAGACCCGCCCGCGGGGGATTGATAACGATTTTTTCTCCACCAGACAGTTCACCGATGCCCTTATCCGCCCGTAAATGTACAAACCGGACGTTTTCAATGCCGTTTTCCCGGGCATTGTAGCGGGCATTTATAACAGCGTTTTTATTCAGCTCGATTCCGAGCACCGATCTCACCTTCCGAGCAATTGTGAGGGAAATTATTCCCGAACCACAGAACACATCAGCAACCACGTCTCCACTTTTCGGCTGAAGGTAGTTCACGATTCTGTTCAACCAGCTACCAATCAGAAAGCTGTTTATCTGGAAAAAATCCTCGATGTTTGTTCTGAGTCTCAGTCCTGAAGCCGAATGATAGCAATGACTGTCGCTCGGTATTCCGGGAATTCCTTTCTGAGAGATAATTCCAGCCTCATTGACCCTGACGCGAAAACCGCCCCTCGGAAAAGAAATCTCCTTCCGCACCCGCTCTATCATCCTGGCAACATAATCATTTATCTCCATGCGCAGAAGTAAACACCCCTTTTCCGGAAGGGAAACCACCGCATGGGATTTTTTTTCGAAAAAACCCACATTCCCGTGCTTGTCGACCTTGAACTGCGCGTGGTTTCTGTAGCCGTACTCCCTGTCAAAGAGAAGGTCAAGTTTTTCTGGATCAACCGCCTTTGCGATGCGTGAGAGATCCTCAAGTAAAATGCCCTTTTTTACCTCGATCTCCAGGGTGTATTTCATATGATCGAAATCGCATCCACCGCAGCGCATAAATACCGGACAATCCGATAATCTTCTATAAGACGAGGGGCGTACAATCTCCTTGATCCAGCCAAAGATGGCGTCTTGACCTTCACCACACTCAACATCGAGTATATCCCCCGGCACCGAAAAGGGTACAAGACAGGTCCTTCCCTCGATACGGGCGATTCCATATCCGCCGTGCACGATTTTTTCTATCTTCACCAGCATGTCTCACTCACTCCAAAAACACAAATCATTGAAATTGCTTTTGCCAATGTTAGTGAGTATTATTCAGTTCTGAGGGTAAAAAATGGATCATGAAGGAGCTCCTCGAATTAGGGAATACAGAGGACTCGTCGTTTTCGATGTGGACGGCGTCCTCTTTAAAGATATCTTCTTAAAAAAAATAGTGCAATCGAAAGGTATTGTACGCTATTTAAAAATGCTTCTGCTCGGCATCCAATATTACACAGATAAAATTTCAATCAACTCTCTTCTTCTCGAGGGATACCGGCTCGCCGGCAGCCTGGATGCCCGGAAGGCTCAGGTCACCGCAAACAAGATTAGGAGGGTTACCCATATCAAAGAGACCGTCGATGTTCTCCACAGGGACGGGTTTTATGTGTCTCTGATCAGCGCGGGTATTCCGAACTTCGTTCTGAAGGGCCTTTCAAATGAAATCGGAGCCGATCACTACGCAGGTCTAGACGTCCAGATTAAGAGCGGTTTCTTCAGGGTTGAAAATGTAAGGCTGATCTCCAAGATCGAGATTGTGGAAGCACTTCTGAAAGAGCTCCACCTCGGCTGGAAGGATGTGGTTTCCGTTGCGGACGACCCGAACAACATAGAGCTGATGAACATGAGTGGCAAGAGCATCGGATTCAACCCTTCACGGGTAGTGAGAAAACATTCTGATTCGGTCGTGGAGGGCAATGACTTTCTCGAGATACTTCCCCATATTATTTCAGAGGAAAGACTTCCGAAAAAACTCAGGTTCTCGTGGTTCGTCTGGAGGCGGGAGTTCATCAGAAAAACCATTCACCTCTTCGGGTGCCTCTTTGCCTTTCTTGCGTACGCTCACGAACGGCTCGCCCTCTTTACGCTCGGATCCATTGTTACCCTCTACCTGGTCTCTGAAATTCTGCGTATACTTGGGGTCTCATTTTTATTTCTTTCTTATATTACTAAGAAGGCTCTACGGGGGAGAGAAACCAGAGGTATCATCATCGGACCTGTTCTGCTTGGGATTGGAACGCTCCTGACAATACTTTTCTTCGATTTCAAAGTGTATCTTCCTGCCATTCTCATCGTATCGGTCTCTGATACCCTCTCTGCACTGGTAGGGATGCGGTTCGGCAAAATACAAATTTTCGGATTGAAGAACAGAACCCTGATCGGTTCATGTGTCTTCTTCATTTCAGCATGCATCATCCTCTTCTTCACAGTACCCTACAGGTTCATCATTCCTGCAGCACTTCTAACTACGTTGATTGAGCTCACTCCCTTCTACAACCTTGATAATCTGCTCATACCCATTGTCACTGCGGCTTTTCTGCATTATGCAATGTGAATCATGTGAGAGGAGTAAGAGGCAATAAAGTAACCAATCTTAGACCAAGCGTGTCCTGCACTGCTGCGATCGTGGATTGCGAGCACCCGTGGAAATCTTTCTCATAACGAAATCCGAGTTCATAGGCCCTTTTTAACAACTGTTCCCTGTCCATTGTTCACCCACTACTCCAGCAGCTCTTCCCTCGATTCTGGCCAATTGGCAAGAAAGTAACCACTTGTGTAATAAGCGGTGTTCCCTGCATCAAGAGTGAGCCAGATCTTATTGGTTTCTTGGTCTTTCTCCGTCATATGTACAACGACAGGCGAACTTCCATCCTTGAGATTAAGGGTGATGGTATAGGCTGGATTATCGATTCCTGTTTCTTCGAATCCGCTTTCCCCACGCCTCAGGGGCTCCAGCTCCTCATACTCTGCCGTGACGACGCCGCGCACGATGTTATCGATCTTGTAGTCCCTCCAGAGAGTCTCACCTGTGTCAGCGAACGCCCAGTCTTCACCTTCCTTTCTGAAGGAATAGACAGTCCCGCTCCGCTCGAGCTGCACCTCGATCACGTTATCGATCATCACGTTGGGGAAAATGCTCCTATCCTTGAGCTCGAATCTCGTCTTCAAGAGCCGGGAGATGAGATCCTCGTTTATCGTGAATATCATGCTGTCACTCGATCGGGTCGCGTAATAAAAACGTGCATTGTTCTCAGTTTCATAATCTCCGACCATAAAGAGGTAATTCGATCCGTCACTGATCTTGAAGTTCAAGATCATGCGGGGAGCGGTAAAGCCGTATTTTTTAAAATCCTCTACTTCTGATCTCTCCCTGGTGACTTCGACAAAATCACCCCAGCGGAGAGTTCCGGTAAATATTTCCATGCGAGTGGATGACGCTTTGACTCTTTCGGGAACAAAATACCAGTCTTCCCCCTCCTTTTCGATTCTAAAGGTATCGACGGGAGATACATAGGTTACACCGTCGATATCTTCAAAGGAGTAGGGACAGATCGTTTTATCCCTCAGGTCCAGAAGGCTCTTCTGGAGAGAGTTGCGCAGGCTGACGGGCACCGCATATATACTGCTCTTCCCCCTGACAGCCGCAAATACCTTTGTATGGGTGATGTTCTCGATTCCAAAATCGATACCCTGCAGCTCCTGTTCGCCCTCATAAACGAATTCAATAGAGAGGTCCGGATCGTCGAGACCATACTCACTCTTCTTCTCAAGGCTTTCCCAGACCACCTCCTCTTTTTTGCTCTCCTTCAGTATATCTACCAGACCGCTTACTGAGGTGGAATCACCCTCTGTTACCACAGGGGAGAGAATATGCCATTTGTCAACCTTTTTCTCCTCCTCCCCCTCTGTTCTCTCAACGACAACCTCTTTTTCGAGCTCTATCGGGGTTTTTCCCTTCTCCCTGAGGATGATCCGAGCGATCCCTTTGTCTGTTATCTCGAATAGGTAAGCGGCCTCTTTTTCTGCTTCCTCCTTTTCCCTACCCTTTTTCACGATAAAATACCAGTAGGAAAAGCCAGCAATTACAGCAACGACAAAGAGAATGATGGTGCTTCTGAAAAACTTCATGTTTTCACTCTCCTCCGCACGGTGAAGTACAGGCCTACAATGATAACGAAGAGGGGCACCGCAATCATGGTAATGAAGAATGCAAGCCTGCCCTGCATTGCAGTCATCGTGAGATACACTGATTCCTGCTCCTTGGGTCGCTCTGTGATGAACTCACCGCGGTCTGTAAGAAAGTTCACCATATTGAGAAAGAGGTCCTTGTTTCCCTGTGCGAGGTACATCGAGTTGGAAATAAAGTCTGAATCACCCACTGCGAGCACAAGCGCTTCCTCTTCGGGAGTTTGCGGTTCTTCTTCACTCTCGGTAGCCTCTTCAGACGGGATATCGATACTCGAGTACGCCATGATGGGTACAGGACCCTGCCTGTCCACACCCTCATCGAATTTGATTTTTCCACCCTGTGAGAGCTCCTTTAGACTTTTTTCCGCCCAGCTGGCCTCAGCGGTGTGCGCGATAATGCGTGGAAAGATGTTTTCTCCGGGATCCTGGGTGATATCGATACTTCTTACATCCTTGAAAATCGTTGCAAACCGGAAATCCTTGGTGATTCTGTTGTAGGTATAGCTATTTACCACCGGCATGAGAAAATCTCCCGACAGCACCCTGCTGAGCGGATCGATGATCACATCGTTTTCGGCAACGAGTCCGTAGCGAGCAAGAAGATTCACGATGTTGGGGAGGACCTCCTCTCCGGACACAGGGTCAATGAGGAATATCACCCTGCCACCTTCCTGAATGTACCCCTCAATGAGCGAAATCTCGTAATCCGTGTAGTCGCTCTTGGGACCTGCTGAGATGAGGAGCGCACAATCGTCGGGAACCATTTCGGTCCTCAGAAGCAGGATTTCCTCAACGGCAAAGTTTTCCGCCTGTATCGCCGCCTTTATCTTATCATAGCCCACGTTGCTGTAATCTTCTACGCTGTGCTCGCTATGCCCTGTGACAAAGTAAACCTTCTTTACTTCCGTTTGGGAGAGCTTGATAAGGGCATTCGTGATCCCTTCCTCATTGTTTGATTTTACCTTTTCAGTCTTACCTCCGTACTTGAGAATCAGCTCGCCATACTCCTCCACCCCCAACTCTTTTACCATGCTGGGATTCAAATCCGGATCGATGATCTGGAACTCAAAATCCTTATAAAGGTATTGGTACTCATTGAACAGCTCCCGGATACTGCCCGCTTCCATCTGCTTCGAGTAGAAGGCATAGGCGTTTACGGGACCCTCAAGCTTTTCCAGCACCGTATGTGTTTGCTCGGAAAGGGAGAACCGCTTCGTTTTTGTCAGGTCAAATACCTTGTTGTTGTCCATGAGCACCAGATACACAATGACCACAAGGGCCAGAACGACCAGTGTGATGAAGACACTGTTCATTCCGTAACGGAACTTCCTCCGCGTGATTTTTCGCACGACGTCTTCATAGAACCGGATAAAAAATATGATCCCGCCACCGATTCCCACCACAAGGGCGATGATGGAAAACAGCTCGAACTCTCTCTTTAAGTAGTAGTAGAAAAGACTTGCCAGGATCAGCAGAGGCGAAACTATGTACAGGTATTTTTCGATTTTTTTCAACATCTTATCCCCTCCATCTCTTTGACTCGAGCACTCGAAGCGTGAGGAACATAGAGGTAAATATAAACAGCAGATAGTAGGTAAGATCCCTTGTGTTAATCACCCCCTTGATGAAGTTGGTGAGATGACCGATGATGCTCAATTCACCGAGCACCTTCCCTATCTGTTTCCCGGAATCGGGATCTATCACCCATCCCAAAAACCAAAAGCCGAGCAGGGCGCCATATGAGATGATGATCGCCACGATCTGATTCTCAGCAAGCGCCGATATAAGGATCCCGAGGGAGAGGAATGATACCCCCATCAGGAACAGTCCGAGATACCCCGCGAGCACAGGACCCCACTCAGCGCTCTCGGCAAATCCAAAGGCCAGGAATGGAGCTGGGGCGGTGAGCAGGAGCATGAGCAGGATGATGGTTACCGCCGCGAGCCACTTGCCCATAACGACCTGGATATCCTTGACCGGGTAGGTGAAGAGGAGCTCGATTGTCCTCGACTTCTTCTCCTCTGCAAAGAGACGCATGGAAATGGGTGGTATGACCATGAGTAGTATAATGCTATTCGAGTTGAACAGGGGCGCAAACACACCCAGGATCAGGTCTACGCTTTGCGCGTAATAAGGATTCTGCATGAGCTGATAGGAAAGCTCCGAGTAATAGGTCAGATTTCGAAAGTAGAGGAAACCAAAAATTGTCGTGAATATCACCATCACCACATAGGCGATTGGAGTCGAGAAGTAAAACTTGATCTCTCTCTTATAGATTTCTGCAATGTTCCTCATTTTTTCTACGCCCCCTCCTCTTCAGTTACGAGCCTGAGGAACACATCCTCTAGGCTCAGGGATCTGGTTTTCAGCTCCAGAAGCCCGAAGCCACTGTTCACAACGGATTTTGCGATCTCGGCTCTCACATCTGTTCCCATTTCCACGTCTACCGTGTACCTGTTCCCGCTGTGTTCCACTCTGTTCACACCCGGTATACGTGAGATGGTCTGAACGATTTTTTCAGTCGATCCCTCGGCCGAGAGTTCGATCTGGTGGGATCGTTCCAGGTTCCTGCCGATGTTTTCCGTGGAATCAACCGCCACGATGACACCTTCGTTGATGATTACCACCTTACTGCAGGTCATGGAAACTTCCGGGAGTATATGAGTGGAGAGGATAATCGTTCTCTCTCCTGCCATCGACTTTATGAGCTGCCTGATCTCATGGATCTGCTTGGGATCGAGACCCGAGGTGGGCTCATCGAGCACCAGGACGGATGGATCATTGATGAGTGCCTGTCCAAGCGCGACCCGCTGCTGAAACCCCTTTGAAAGCTGACCGATCTGCCTACCCAGCACAGTTTTCATTGAACAGAGCGCAACGGTTTTTTCAATGCTGCGTGAGAGGTTTGCCTTTGACACACCCTTGATCGCACCGATGAACCTCAAATAATCGTACACCTTCATGTCATTGTACATCGAAGGGTTTTCAGGAACGTAGCCGATCCTCCTCTTCACTTCGAGGGGATCGTTCAAAATGCTGTACCCCTCGACGAAGACGTTCCCGTCTGTCGGTGGGAAGTACCCCGTTATGATTCGCATGGTGGTCGTTTTCCCTGCCCCATTGGGCCCGAGAAACCCAAGTATTTCCCCTTTGTTGACCTCGAAGCTGATATTATCTACCGCTACGGTCTGGCCATACATCTTTGTGACATTTTCTATCTTTATCACGGCGTACAACTCCCCTTTTAATGATATGTTCTCTCGCGAAAAAAACCTGGTAAATTATCAAAATTTACCAGGTTCTATCTATTCGTTATGATGTAATACGAAAATGGGCCTTTCCATTAGATATATAGAACATCATCCAGAATTACTCATGAATTACCCGTATAAAATAACTATTGCGAGATTAAAAAGCTCATTTTCATAATCTTCGCGTGCTGTTTTAATCAACACTGTTTTAACCGGCAAGGTTTTAATCAACAAGGTCGATTAATAAAATAATAAAGGTTCACCTTTTCTGTCAAGCCAAATGCATAATTGTTGCACTTTCAATCGAACTTTTTGAGCGCATT
>Ga0209427_10001868_pt1 | contig 24567 bp, 28 predicted proteins | sample DeeMarSWOR136_30_FD_187465 | JGI IMG/M metagenome (GOLD analysis project Ga0209427, IMG submission 187465) | Marine sediment microbial communities from White Oak River estuary, North Carolina - WOR-1-36_30 (SPAdes) (version 2) | ecosystem: Environmental > Aquatic > Marine > Intertidal zone >...
AAAAGTCAACGCACTCGAAGGCGAAGTAAACATGCTACGAGAAGAAGTAGAATCCCTAAGAGAACTCCTAGGCTATACAGAAGAAAAAGAAAAACATTAGAGCCAATTTGCTAATGCCGTTCATCAAATTGGAAAACAGAGTGTAAATTGAAACCCATGCGCGTTATTAGCAGCAATACTGTGTAGAAGAAATGCTACTTTAATGAAGAAAAAGTAGTATAATCTGCCTATGTAAATCTAGTGGCTAGTGAATCTAGTACGTCAAGTTTACGCGCGCTTTTACTTTCGAGTGTCAATGATGTTCTCGAGAGTGAGTTTGTAACGACAGCTATCGCACAACTGGTCATCTCTTGTTGCATATCTCTTTTCGCATCTAGTGCATCTGGCATGTTCAACCGTTTCTTTTTTCTGCAAAATATTCTTCAACATTTTCTTCCAGAAATTTAACATGTTTCAGGCAAGCAGATATGATTTATGAATTTGAAATATAGATAGTGAATTTGTGAAAGCACATGTTATTAAACCATCACGCGTGCCATAGTAAGGCTAAATAATTCCTATCTACAATAAACAAGATGTTTGTCATAATGGGGTTTTTACAAAGATGGGTGAAAAAGTGAATTGGCAGTGGATACGGAAAATATTTGGTTATAATGAAGATCAAATGAATGCTCTGAAGAAGTCGCCCCAACATTTGAAGTGGATTAAGGTTTTTCCTAAACTTGACAAAATAAGAATGGTCGCAGAGGTGGTTGAGTCAAGGAATTGTATGGCACAGTTAAAGAAGGGAGATAGGTACTTCTTCAAGTGGGGAGGATATGTCCTGGACAAAAGTGAGGGAGCTGAGAATGTCTGTCTTTGGGCTGTCAGCCAGTTGCTTCCATTCTATCTTATGATTAATGATCGTATTGCTGAAGGCTTGGATCCAAACGACATGATTGTGAATCACGTGAGATGCTACGATGTCGGTTTTAGGGGAAACTGTGGATATGGAGAAGTCTTGATGAAAGTGTATGCAGAACTGAAGGAATAAGTGTACACGTAACTCAAGTGCGTGGGAAGCGTAAGCATAGACTATTATGATTAGGTTTGGCGGAAAGACTTGAAAGGGACATGCAGATAGTGTGTTCATAATGCTTAATCGAAGTCGAAAATTGTCCGTCCCTTTGAGAAAATCATTGTAAACCGACAGTTCTTGCAGATCATCAAAGTGACCTTATGAGCCGTAACGCCCCATTTACTGTCCATTTTTCCCTCCTGTTTTTCAAACTCTGTGTTTTGGCACAAGGGGCAAACCAAATTTTTCTTTCTCGACAAATCAATCAATCCGTTCATACAATAAGCTGGCTTGGGTGTATAAATATGTAGCACTCACGCGCGCGGTCTATTTTTGGTTTTTTGGTAATTGTGTTCTTCATCTTCGTATGGAGACCATTCAAAGGATTCATTGAAGCATGCAACTGCATTCTTAGGAGAGTCTAGAAGAAAAAGATTGAGAGATTAATCCCAAAAAAAGGCGGGTACATTCTATTTTCCTTTGAATTGGGCTTTTCTTTTCTCCAGAAATGCCATAACTCCTTCTTTAGCATCTTCTGTAGTTCCAGCCAACGCTTGCCCAGAAGCTTCGCAGTCTAGAACGGCTCTCAAGTCCATATTCAGTCCTTTGTTCATTATTTTTTTAGCCATTCCAAAAGCTAGAGTGGGGCCTTCCGCCAGTTTTTTGGTCAGCGTATCTACTTCGTTGTTCAAAACGTCTGTTGGCACTGCTTTGTTTATTAAGCCTATTCTTTCAGCCTCTTCAGCATCAACTTTTCTTGCTGTAAAGATGAGTTCCTTTGCTTTGGTCAGTCCTACTAGTCGAGGCAAATGAAATAATGATCCACCGTCTGGAATAAGGCCTATCTGGCTGAATATTAAGCTGAACTGAGCATTTTTTGATGCAATGACCATATCGGCACTCAAAGCGAGACTGCATCCGATGCCTACAGCGATTCCGTTCACTTTGGCTATTACAGGTTTTTCTAAATCAGTAATACCAAGAATTACTTCATGCGCCATTTGAGTCCAATGTCTAACTTCCATGGTTGCGCCTGCAGCTGCTTTTGCCATATCACCGACGTCTGCACCACTGCAGAATGCACGACCAGCTCCTGTGATAACTAGCACTCGCACATTTCTGTCGTGACTTATCTTGGTCATTGCGCTACTCAGCTCTTCAATCATTTTCTCGTTTATTGCGTTCAATTTTTTAGGGCGGTTCAATATCAGTGTCGCAATTTTTTCTTTCCATTCCAAAACTATATGTTCATAGTCCATCTCAATTCTTCCTGCCAATCTATCTATATCTAGACCTGAGTATGCCAGATAGGCTTTTTGCTTTTGAAATGTGTATTTTTGTATGAAATGATTCTAGACAATTAATGCTAAAGTGCGTGAGTTGCTGGACCAAAAGGACATGAAGTGTCAGGTCCTAACCAATCTCCCAAAGTGATGTATGCCGTGTATCTACAACCTCCACATAAGCTATTGTATGCGCATGTTTTGCAAGAACCTTTCAAGGCTTTTCGGTTTCTGAGATAATTTAGTAGTTCGTTGTGAATCCAAATACTCCTTAGGTCTTTTTCAAGAAGATTGCCAAGTTTTGTTGATGAGGCAGGAACGCATGGAATTAAGTCCCCGGAAGCAGTGATTCCTGCATATGTCAACCCAGCAGAGCATCCACCGAAACCTGTTGCAAGTTTTCTCACAATCCTTGAGACTTCAATGCCAAACTTATCTTGAAACATCTTCTCATACCCTGACAAAGCTTCATTTACTGTGAAGACTTTACCTTTTGAACGTTCGTAGCCAAGGCGAGCGTAATAAGTCATCCCTCGAGCATAACATTGCATACCGAACCCGTCTATTACGCTTAGATGAAACTTATTGTATAATGTTTCAAGAGCCTTAATCTTCTCTTTAGGCGTCACATCAAGATTGCATACATCTGCTCCACGACCAGCAGGAATAAGTCGGTTCAGATAGAATCTCGTCGCTCCAAGCCTCTCAGCCAAATCCATTGTTTCCTCTAATTCAGCAATGTTCTTTGAGTGCAAAGTCATAGTCGTAGCCAATTCGTCAAAACCTACCTTAGCACAGTTCTTTATTCCCTCAACCGTTGCTTCAAAGCTTCCATGTTTGTTTCTTAGGAAATCATGAGTTTCAGCTCTTGCCCCATCCAAACCTATCTCTACCCGTTTAATGCCTACCTTAGCGAGTTTCTTCGCCACGTCAGAAGTTATGAGAGTTCCATTAGATGCGACTGTACATAGCATGCCATTGTTATTGGCTCTTTCAATTATATCGCAAAGATCCCTGCGTAGCAGCGGTTCACCACCTGAAAAAGTGAGTACAGCTACTCCCGCCTTACTCATGTTATCTATCACTTTGAAAGCTTGAGAGGTCGTTAGTTCTGAATCGGAAAAAGTGGATGAAGAGTCCTGATGACAGTGTAGACATTTGAGGTTACATCTATTAGTGATGTTCCAAACAATGGCTACTGGAACACCTGCAGGCTGTGGATACCTTATTCCAAAATGGGCAATTCCTTCCACTACACTCAACATGCACTTACGGATGAGCTGATCTTTCAGTAAACGTTTTGTTGTACTCTCATTAACTCCTAGATGAAAGAACAACAGACGAATCATAGGCATCAGAGCTGTGGACACCAGAAAACAACTTTGACAAAGAGAGCCCTGAGTTCCCGAATAGATGTCAAATACTGAAAACAATTGCGCTTGCCCACATTTTTCGCATCTATTTGTCAAATGGTATGCAAGAATTTTCCAGAGAGGATTAAAGACTCGAGTCAAAGAACGACCGCTATTATTTATTTTGACCATTGCCTAACCAACCTTGACTGCTTCCCCCACATATATGCAACTTTTTCCCTGTGTGAAGTTCTGTCTCCTGCAGGTTCAGAATCTAGAAACTGAAAATTCTCAGTATTAACAATATCTCCAGAGAAAAGACCAAAATAGTGACTGAAAAATAAGGATAACATATTCACTGTAGAGATGTGTTTAGAAAAAATGAGAAGAAATCAAAGTAAACCTAAAATTCGCTTCCACCATGTAGGCATTGTAGTGAACGACATTCATGAAGCAATTGACAAGTATGCAACTGCACTTTGTATAGACAAAGAGAAAATCACGGTGTCGGAAATGAACTACATGACTGGAAAACGTGAAATTGAGGAATTCAAGTATGCATTTCTACCCTTAGCAGAAGGAGAGAATAACTTCATAGAGCTTGTGCAACCAACTACTCTTGGCCCAACTTCTAGGTATCTGGAAAAGCATGGTGAAGGCCTATTCCATCTTGCTTTGGAGGCATCTCATATCAAAGAGACAATTAAGGAATTTGAAAAAGCTGGAATACCTCAGGCTGGTGCAACACCAACTGAAGACATTCTATCAGTTTTCTTCCATCCAAAGAAGGCACATGGAGTTTTAATACAAGTACTGAAGAAAGGAGTTTTTGACAGTTCCGGAAGGATAAGTGGAGGAGTCACTGAGAAAGAGGGAGATTAGCTGACATCAGAGCTGATAGACAATGCGCACTTTGCTGATTTGAAAGCTCATATAAGCGGGCACTATTTGGTTTCATCAATTTGAGAGACGCACGAAACACTCTCATTTCTACGCGTTTAATAATACTTCAACTGACTTGGAGATAAAGGAGATTGATTTGATGACCTTTTCGAGTGACTGTTATTGAAGATTCTTCCATAAAGGGTAAATACCTAGTTTTCCTCTGATTGATAAAGGGAGATAGGGAGATTATGAAAAAAGGTGTTCTTGGATTACTTGTCCTTGTATCTTTTCTTTTATGTGAGGCCAGCGCGTTTTCGCCTCATATGACATTGGATTCATGGACAAAAGGCACGATTCCAACAGGGCAATATGTCAATATTGCTCAGATCACAACTCCTTATGGAGATGGCATTTCAGTCAATACTTCTGGTTATCCTGGCGCGTTTGAGTTTAATTATGATTTTTTCGGTTATTATAATGAGAGATTTATTGTTCCTCCATCTGGAAGAGTCGAAGTCGAAGGTTATTTCATGTATGACGATATCACTCCACACCTTGATCGAAGACATTTGTCCCTGTACTTGTTGCATTCGGACTTGTCTGGCTATATGGCTAACAGGACTCGTGTTTTGGATTATGCTCATGGACATATGCCTGGAGTCTGGTATCATCGACTTATAATTTTCTCCGATTTAGATCCTGGAAAAGAGTTTATGCTGGCTTTTGGGAGAAGAGATTTGTGCGACATGGACCGTGAACTGCAGGCGTCTTGTGCTGATGTTAATGTTGACGTTTGTCGCATATTGAAAGTTCCATATCAGTTCTTGACTATACAACAAGCTATTTCGGAAGCTTCACCAGGGGATATAATACAAATAGCTTCTGGAACATACTATGAATATATCGTTGTAGACAAAGACAACTTGAAGATTATTGGAGAGAGCGCCAGTACAACAATTATTGATGCAAGGGTGGGAAACGGGTCGGATCAAGCAGTGGTTAATGTGACAGGCTGGAATGTACTCTTAAGTGGCTTCACAGTAATAGGGACTTCTGAAGCCAACGGGATAGTTGTACATGGCGAAAATACGGTCATATTTGAATGTAACATAACGAATAATGATGCTGGAATATGCCTACTCGCTGATAATGTTGAAATCATGAGGAGTAACATCCACGGCAACGTGAAAGGTGTGTGGATGCAAGATGGCGTCGAGAACTGCACAATCTACTACAACAATTTTTTCAACAACACCAGTAACATATACTGCGAACAGCTTTTAAGCGCGAATACTTGGGATAATGGTTATGCGGGAAATTTTTGGAGCAATTACACGGGTGTAGACACGAACGGAGATGGCATAGGTGATGCCCCCCAGGTAATTGGCTTGGAAAACATTGACTACTATCCGCTTATGAGCCTGTATATGTGTGGTGATGTGAATCATGATGGAAGGATTGATATGAAAGATGTAGGTTTTGTGGCTAGAAGATTTGGTTGTACACGAACTGATCCATTGTGGAACGCCCATGCAGACGTAAATGAAGACAACAAAGTTGACATGAAAGATGTAGGTACAACAGCTAGAAAATTCGGTCAGGAATGGTAGCATACTGACCAAGTCTGATTTTGGCCCAGTATGATTGTAAACCTTTGAGCAACAAACTAACGTCAAAGCTTGAGTCGAAATGACTAGCGCGCGTGTATTTCATCAATGGGATATGTTTGTGGCATTTCCCTGCAACATTTCGCGCGCGCTAGTCATTTGTGAAGGAATACAAACTTTCTGATTGATCGATCGTAGGTTTTTTCAACTTCCGGTGGAAAGTAGCATGCTGGAAGCTCATTATGTTCTCTGTGGCTTCTAATGCACTCACAACATCTACCTTTCAAACTGCAGTTATATGTGCAAGGACATTGTTCCAGGTTTTTTTGCAGATTTGGACATTCACTCAATTTCTTCACTATCTTGTTGTACATAACTTAAAGAACCATTGACATGTGAGTATTTACACTTTTTTCCAATTTCTATTTCCAAAGCGATTAATGTCGCCGCGTGCGACAGTGAGAATGTGAGTTGCAGACGGTTACACAGTCGACATCTTCAAATGTGCTCTTGCAATCTTTAATATATGAATGCTGAAGCTCTAGAATAGAGGGCAATATATGTTAGTTGATACGCATGCTCATCTTCAATGGGCAAGTTTTAACATGGACAGGGAAAAAGCAATATGTCGAGCTATAGAAGTCGCTGTGGAGTACATAGTGAACATTGGAGTTGACGTTGATGGTAGTAGAGAGGCTATCAAATTGGCAGAAAGGCATAAGGGGCTTTTTGCAACAGTGGGAATCCATCCCCATAATGCCAGTCAGTTAAATGAAAATATCTTGGATAAATTGAGGAACCTTTCTGAGAACCCAAAGGTTGTAGCATTCGGGGAAATCGGACTAGATTATTATCGAAACCTATCTCCTCCAGAAGCACAAAAACGAGCCTTCGAAGCTCAACTATTTCTAGCTGAAGAGCTGGAGTTGCCAGTAGTGATCCACGACAGAGAAGCACATGCCGACATACTGGACATACTGTCGAAATTTAAAGGAAGACTAGGAGGCGTAATGCACTGCTTTTCAGGGAATAGAGAAATGGCTGAACAATGCGTCGAGTCTGGTTTTTACTTGTCTTTTGCAGGGCCCGTTACTTTCCCCAATGCTCACAAACTTCAGGAGATTGTGAAATTGGTAGACTTGAATAGAATACTTCTTGAAACCGATAGTCCTTGGCTTGCTCCGCAACAAATGAGGGGAAAACGAAATGAGCCAGCTTTCCTCCCTTTCATAGCTAGAAAAATCGCAGAAATCAAAGGAATTTCTGCAGATGAACTTGCTGAAATAACCACAAGAAACGCCAAAGAAGTTTTTCATCTGATTTGACATCTTTTGAGCGCATTTAATCCTTTAAGGCTTTGCGCGCTTTTAGCGCGAGCGCGCACGCGCGCGCTGTTTGTGATTTGCTATATTGTAAACTTTAGGTCTTATATAAGATGATTTCGACAACACTTATGGTGGAATCATTTGATATTCAGTAAAATTAGCACTATTATTCAATCAAATGCGAAATACTTATTAAGACGATATGAAAAGCTAAGCAAAGGATGTAAGTCTATTCATGAGCTGCATGGATGATGATTTAGTGTGGAAGACGCTAAAAAAGTCCAAGGAAGACATCGCCTTCATCTTAGGATGTTTGGCTAACAAGAGAAGGTTACAGCTGCTAATATCGCTTGTGAGGGACCCCCGAACCTTCAGAGAACTTCAGGAAGTAACAGGTCTCGGCAAAACAGCTTTGGCACACCATTTAAGACTACTTGTGAAGTCAGGCATTTTGAAGCATATAGGCAAGGGTCGTTACGAGTTGAGCCATGATGGTGTTGACATCTTGAAAGCAGTGGGTGTTGCATATGTCAGTTCAAAAAGGAGACGAGAACTTGAAGCAGCCAGAAGAACAGACTACATCCGAAAAATACATACTAAGCAGAAAGAAGAGGAGATGAAAGAATTGGAAGTAAGAATAGTGAAGCTTGAACCAATGCGGGTGGCCAGTGTCCGTGCTATTAGTAAGACACCTGAGCATGATGCATGGGAGAAGATGCGCATGTGGGCTGAGCCAAAGGGTCTACTTGGAGACATCGAGAAAAACCCGGTATTCGGCTTTAACAATCCAAATCCCTCACCAGATCGAGAAGAGTATGGTTACGAGTTCTGGATTCGCGTTGGACCAGACGTAGAGGCTGATGGGGATGTTCAGATCAAAGAGTTTGAAGGCGGACTATACGCTGTCATAACATGCAAGTTGAAGGAAGAATTAGAATCTGAATTATTTCAAAATGAAGGTTACCTTGAATCCTGGAAGAAAATCGTAGAATGGGTCAAATCCAGCAAATACAAATTTGGTGAACAACAATGTCTGGAGAAAGCCCATGACCCAGAAGCGTCTGAAGAAGAACTGATTCTAGACCTGTATTGCTCAATTGAAGAATAGGAGAAGGAAGGACGAAAATCTCCAATAAGATAAAACAATAGAGAGCATTTGGCACTTTCCACAGTAGAAAGATACCTTACCCCCCCCCGTTTTTTTGCTAGGCTTGAGTGGTATTTCTGTTCGCGCGCATTATCGCATGCGTAAATATATGAGGGGTTATTCGTCTTTCAGTTCATGTATATTCGAAGCCGAACTCCTCTGCCACGAAGGATACGTCTTTCATGTGTATAATTTCGTTTCCAGTGATATCTGCTAGTTGATTCCAGTCATCGGATGATGGAGAGGATCCGAAGAGTCTAACAACATATGCTATATCTTTCATGTCAGCGCGGGTGCGAAATAACAGTTTTGGAAGAATCTTCAATTGTACTGGGTCGCTCGCTTCGTCTGTTGCATCCTTATTCTTCCCTAGATGGTCTTGAGAAAAGGTGTGTCAAATCGTTAATTTTTTAAGAGAGGATTGTCATTGTGGAAGAAGATGCGCATGTATCGTAGAGAGTTCCAGAAAACAGAACTGAAGATATCCTTTGAGGGTGTGAAAATTGAAACAAGAAGAGGACGAGCCACGTTTCGGCTTTATGACAAGCAATTACTTAGTGTTAGCCCTCACATCGGCTTTATGGGGAATCCCTGCAAGTATCTGTAATACCTACTTCTCCTTGTACGTCTTCGCATTAGGCGGAACTGAAATAAGCATAGGTTTAATCACAGCCTTGGGAAGTGCCACTTTTGTTACATTTGTGATTATAGGCGGTCACATAGCCGACTTGTACGGTAGAAAAAAACTAGTTGGCTTAATGACAGTAGTTGTTGGGCTAAGTCATTTCTTAGTAGCGTTTGCGCCTAACTGGGAATTTCTAATCTTAGCCGTCATCGTAGTCAACATGTGCTGGATATTTGAGCCTGCATTCTGGGCAATATTGGCAGATTCGATAAAGGAGAGGAAAAGAGGAACAGCATTCGCGTTTTTTAGTTGCTTGAGTTTCCTTCCATGGGTCATAATGCCTTCCCTCGGAGGCTACTTAGTCGACGTTTATGGTGTTCTAGCCCCTATGAGGTGGGCTTATGTTGGCTTGTCTCTAGTCGGTATAACTGTTGGAATAATACGACTGTCCATGCTCAAAGAAACGATTTCCAATCAGAACAGCCAAGCTGTTGAACAACATAATCTTAGAGATTTAAGCAAACTTGTGAAAGATGCCTTCAGAGAACACTTACACACTTGGTCTTGGATGCCCAGCTCAGCCCTCGCCTTGGCAGCTATCTACATTGTATGGGCGTTCGAGTTCGGTTTGGTTGAGCCTTACTGGATAGTTTATGCTGAAGGAGTGATCGGTGTCACATCTACCCAATGGGGAATTATCACAGCTACAGGCAGTGCAGTCAGCATCGTTTCAAAGATTCTCATAGTAGGGAAATTACTTGACAAATTCAGTCGAAGAAAAATTCTGCTGGTAACAACAGCCGCAGACATATTCACGTATTTTCTTTTCATTCGTTGCGGCATGTTCGTACAAGTTCTAGCTCTCTGGACCGCAGGTTCATTCATATGGTCGTTTTATGAACCAACATATTCCTCTCTAGAGGCAGACTTCATCCCAGAGGAGAGAAGAGGAAGAGTATTCGCAGCGTTTGGTGCTGCTTGGTCAGCCTTCAGTGTCCCGGCAAGTCTCATTGGAGGATTCATTTATGAACGAGTAGACCCTCAACTATCATTCATCATGGCATCAATTGGCATTGCAGTATGCTTCATCCTGACAGCACTATTCATCAAACAGCCAAAAACCAAAAAAAAGTAGATGACAGTGCACACGTGCGTACAAAGTGTTCGCTAGGAAAATTCTTTATGTCTTTTTGGAGCATTATGCTTTTGGGAAAATATATGTTTGACAACGTTGTAGAAGAAATTCCAGAATACAAGGCTTTTTACACGATAGATGAATTGAAGGCGAATTCTGAAGAACTTGCTCACAAGTATCCAGACAAAGTCAAGATTTTCGAGATCGGTAAGTCACGAAAAGGAGAGAAAATAAAGGCATTAAGAATTGGCAGGGGAAAGAAGACGGCGTTGCTATTTGGTTTTCCTCATCCAAACGAGCCCATTGGAAGTATGACACTGGAATACTTCTCTTGGAGACTTGCTGAAGATGAGACTCTAGATAAACTTGACTTTACATGGTATATAATCAAGTGTATAGATCCGGATGGAGCAAGACTTAACGAAGGATGGTTTAGAGGACCCTTCACTCCGTTTAATTATGCTATGAATTTCTATCGTCCTCCAGGATATCTGCAGATTGAATGGACTTTTCCGATCAAGTACAAGACTCTTCTGTGGGACAGGCCGATTCCAGAAACCAGAGCCTTGATGACGATTATGGAAGATGTGAAGCCGCAGTTTATGTATAGCCTTCACAACTCTGGTTTCGGCGGAGTCTACTTCTATGTTTCATCACGTTGTAAGCCACTGTACGCGAAGTTTCAGAATCTAGCTAAGAAGGAAAAACTGCCTTTACATTTAGGCGAGCCAGAAGCACCATACATGGAAAAACTTGCGAAAGCAATTTTTAAAATGCCAACGTCAGCTGAAAGATACGAGTTTCTGAAGCAGCATACAAAGAAAGACCCAGCAAAAATCATTAATTACGGAACTAGTAGTGATGACTATGCTCGAAGAGTCGCTGGAAGCTTCACCTTAGTGTGTGAAATGCCTTATTATTATGATCCGAGAATTGGAAACACATCTAAATCAGATGTGATAAGAAGAGACGCCGTGCTACATAGCTTAAAACTTGCAGAAGAACGCTTCAATTTTATCAAGGAGAAATATTCAGGAGTGAAGGCGGCAGTTAGGAAAAGCAAAGAGAAGAAACCGTTTGTTGATGCGATTGAAGATTCGCTGAAACATTTTCCAGATTATTTGGTAGCGCAGAGACATTGGGCTGATACCGATCAGACCCTAAGAAGGAAAGCAACTGTTGCTGAAAAGTTTGATTCACATGTGATCAGCCTATTCTACGGTCTCTTATCCTTAGGAATGCTTTACCGATGTGTCAAAAACACGAAAAACCAGAAAGTTGAGAAGGAAATTCTGCAACGCATGACAAAATGGAATGAAAACCTTGAAAAACAACTCTCCTACAAGGTTATACCCATAAAGAGTTTGGTTAAAGTACAACTCGGAAGCGCTCTATACACTGCACAATACCTCGGCTAAACAAAATAAGTAGAGCGCTCGTTAAGATAGTCATAAACAAATTGAAGTTAGCGCACGCGCTTTTCTAAGGTCTTACGCATTCGGCTTTAGGTCTATATGGTCGCTTTCTTGTCCGCTTTCGCTTGTGGTGTTCACATTCATTTACACGAACCAACAGCCATCCTTTGTCTTCATAAATGCAACCACACGGCAATATGATCGTATCCGTTGTTTTAGCTTGAGTTTTCTCTTTCATTTTGATCTTCCTTTTTTCTACCCAGTATGAAAACGACCGTTTCTATGTTTATAGTTTTCTAAACAAGTGTGTGCTGTACAGGCTACCAAGTGTCCTGGCTTGATTTCTGTAAGTTCTGGTTCTTGTTTACTGCATATTGGTTTTGAATCTTTGCATCTTGGATGAAATTTGCAACCTTGGGGTAAATCATATGGGTTGGGTGGATGTCCTGATATTCCCTTCAATTCTGGAATCTTGTCGATTCTCGGTGCATTTGCTAGCAATTCTTTCGTGTATGGATGTTCTGGTTCTTTGAAAATGGTGAAAACATCTCCATACTCTATTAGCTTGCCAGCATACATGACTCCTACATAATCAGTCATCTCTGCAACTACTCCTAGATTATGTGTCATCAAAAGCATTGAAAGGTTAAGCTCTTTCTTCATTTTTTTTATCAACTCTAGCACTTGTCTTTGGGCAAGCATATCCAATGAACTTGTCGGTTCATCAGTTATGAGTAGAGAGGGATTGCACATAAGTGCCATAGCAATCATTATTCTCTGCCCTTCTCCTGCACTGAACCTGTGAGGATCATGATAATATCTTTTCTTAGCATCTGCTATCTGTACTTTTCCAAGATATTCAAAAACAATCTTCCTAATTTTCTCCCATCTCATATTTTCATGGACTTCTTTTGGTTCTCCCACTTGATATCCGACTGTCATCAATGGATGCATCGAAGCGATGGGATTCTGGAAGATCATTGATATCTCTCTTCCTCTTATCTCTTCCAGCTCTTCCTCTGGCAATCTTAACAGATCTTCTCCATTGAATAATACTTCTCCGTCTATGATTTCACCTGTTGACACGGCGTTCGGAGGTAGCTTGAAGATATTAGATCTTGTTCTATGAAGAAGAGGAACAGATCTTACTCCAGATCTTGTTTGAATGATATGTGGAATCAACCTCAGAATTGAGAATGCAACTGTTGTCTTACCGCAACCTGTTTCTCCTACGAGGCCGACAGCTTTTCCTTTTTGGACGTCAAAGCTTACACCATCAACAGCCTTTATTGTTCCTTCTCTGCCAAAAAAATAGGTTCTTAGATTTTTAACAGATAACAATTTTTCAGAATCTGTATGATGCATAGGCATCAACAATCCACGAGAAGAATTGACTATTTAAGCCTGTTGAGCACAACATGTAGTTTTCTAGTCAATGTACACGCGATGTTGAGATGTAACTAAGAGTGTCACTAGCGCATTAGTCGTTGAAAACATGGATTGGATATATTTAATTCAGTCGATACGGCATTTACTTGCTCAATTGGAGAAGCTGATTCATGGAGTTTTGACATGATATTTATCAGATTGTGCCACATTTTTCCTATCGGAACATTTGTTCTTCCCAAGTTCATTAGTATCGTAGCTTCTAATAGGGACTTTAGTGTTGTCAGGGGTGTTTTTGTTACTAGCACGGATGTTTTTAGTATGCGAATTGTTCCCAACAAATCATGTATAGTCATTTTCCGCATGTTTTCACCCACAGGTATCTAGTATATTAAGTTATAAGATATTTATTTTAGAAACCGGAATATTTCTAAATCCGATATATATGCACGAGACAAGGCATGCCCTGGGAAGCTGGAGTGAGGTTGACTATGTATGAATTATGCATAGCAACCACGTGCCAAGATTTGGAAACTCTTGATGCATATCCCACAAGTCATAAAAACTCAGACTGAAACATACACAGAAAGATGAGAATGAAACAATCAAAGTGCCTATCCACAACAATTGCACTTCTGACGATTCTCGTTCTACAGATTAGGTTTGTTCAGCTTGTCAATGCCCAAGAAGGAGAGGTAACTCTCAATCCAACAGACGACACTTTCACTAGTTCATATATGCCTGATTCCAATTACGGGGAGTATGTCAGCTTAGAGATTACACGATTTGAATTTACTAAAACAGTCTTTGAGAGACTGGTATGGATGAAGTTTAGTTTGTCTGAGGTTCCTGATGGCGCCGTTGTTGACGTTGCCACACTCGAGCTCTATTGCCAAAAGACATCTGAAACCTACGATGTCTATGCTCATTCATGCTCAGACAATTCGTGGACACAATTGTCCCTGACATACACAAATAGCCCAAGATTTAACGCCACGCCAATGGATTCCACTACAATATCTGCAGATTATCAATGGTACAGTTGGAACGTGGTGGATGGTGTCCGAAAAGGACTGAACGGCATACATGGAGGCTCGGACTTAGTCACTCTTGTTCTTCAGGAGACAACAAATCGAGGAATATGGTCTGAAGTTGAGTTCTACTCTAACGAACAGTCCACAAACCAGCCAAAGCTGACCATTCATTGGACTCACATAGTTCCAGAGTTCTCATTCTACCTTGTCCTACCCTTGTTCTTGATAGCGACACTATTGATAGTTATTATTTATAGAAGAGCGGGCTGACGGGAATGTGATGTGCTTAAATCAGCTTTTTAGGAATTCTTTTATGTATTTGTTCACGAGTTTTGGTCGCTCTAGTTGGACCCAGTGACCGCAGTTCGGGATATATCTAATAGAATAGGATGCGTCTACAAATTCTTCTGTGTTTTCAATTAGACTTCTTGAGAGAGCGACGTCTTGTTCTCCCCAGACTATCAAAGTAGGTGAAGTAACTTTAGGAAAAGTGATTGTTTTTTCTGAGAATAGTATTGAGGGATTCATGTTCATTCGGTAATAATTCATCATCGCTGTGAGGGCTCCTGGTTGTGACCAAGCTTCTTTATAGAGTCTTAGATCTTCATCTGTGAGGGCTTCTTTCTTCACAAAAGAAAGTTTCACCATATGTTTGAGAAAAGAATAGTTGTTTCGACTCAGAACTTCTTCTGGAATGTCCGGTATTTGAAAGAAGAAGATATACCAGCTTTTCTGCAATTGTTTGAATGAATGCTTAGCTTTACTTGTGTAAGCGTTCGGATGGGGCGAATTTAGAATCACTAGTTTCTCTGTATGCTTTGGGTTGAAGGCTGCGAAAGACCAAGCTATAACTCCACCCCAATCATGACCGATTATGATAGCTCTTGTCTCACTTAAGGCTTTGATAAGCCCAAGGATGTCTCCGGCAAGAAGATTTAACCTATAATTTTCCATGCTACTTGGCTTGTCTGTCTTGTTGTAACCTCGCAAATCTGGTGCAACGACTCGGAAATGTTTAGCCAATTCAGGAATCTGATGTCTCCAAACATACCAGAAATCAGGAAAGCCATGGAGAAGAAGTACAAGCTTTCCAGTTCCTTGGGTCACATAATGCATCCGTAGTCCGTTTATGTTGACAAATTCATGTTTCCATGACTCTTTCATCCCAATGACCTCTTTCTATTCAACTTCTTACTTACCCGATTGCCCGTATTTAACGGATTAGTTTGTATTGGCTTCCAATACATAAGCTTCAGTGAGATAGGACAAAGCTTATCAAAGTGTGGTTCCACTGGAGACAGCTTCCGCACTGCTTCCATTTTTCTATGAGCACGCAAAATAGTTAAGATGTTGTTTCATTACTCGGTTATCCATGAAAGAACGGATATTTGCACATGAGCTTATAGCGCCTTGTGGAATGAATTGTGGGATTTGTAAAAGGTATTTAGCTTATTCAAGGGGAATTCCTAAAGTAAAAGGCAGAGTAATCCACTGTATAGGTTGTCTTCCTCGCAACAAAAACTGTTTCATCAAAAGAGGCTGTAAAAAACTTAGGAAAAATGAAATCAAATTCTGTTTTGAATGTGAGGAAATGCCGTGTGAAAATCTTGATCATCTGGATAGGCGATACAGAAAGCGTTATGGTATGAGCATGGTTGAAAATCTCAAAGAGTTGAAAGAGAAAGGAATTGAATATTTCCTAAAGATTCAAGAAGATAAATACAGATGCCTAGAATGTGGCGATGTTATCTCTGTTCACGACAGAAAGTGCTATTCGTGTGGGTATATAGCGTCTGATTGATTTGAATCTACGCCACAACGCAGCGCGTGCGCGATTCTTTTTTGCAGAACCTGAACAGCTCCAATGCATGCGCATCACCAGTTTACCGAACCCCATCATGACCACTTAGTTTCGAAGCTTTCTTTGCCAAAAGTGATTTCCAGCCAATACTTGATTTCATCTCTTATGCTTCTGGTTTTTTCTAATATTTCCTCTTCAGTACCTTCGAATTCAGAAGGATCTTCAAAACTCTTATGAAGAATCTTTTCTCCTGGAAAGAAAGGACATACTTCTTTTGCGCGATCACATACCGTAATGACATAGTCTAAGTTTTTATCACGAAATTCTTCGATAGACTTTGAACGTTGCCTTGAAAGGTCAATTCCGATTTCTGCCATTGCTTCAACAGCGTAAGGATTAACTTTGGTAGGTTCTATTCCAGCACTATAAGCTTTGTATCTGTCTCCATAAAGAGCATTCAGAAGTCCCTCTGCCATCTGGGATCGAGCGGAATTATGTGTACAAATGAATAACACTTTCTTCTTCAAGGAATCACCCATCAATTCAACGAACACTGTTGAAGTTAGGAAGATCATTCAGTTATTAAGGGTTTATTGAGTGTACACGCTTCGGGTTTATATTGTGCTAGGTTTTCAGAACTTAGGTAATGTCGAGAGTCTTCCGGTTTTTTCAGCAAGCGGAGGGTAGAACACTGCGGATGTAGCAATCCTTATGGGCGAAGTCTGTTTGCTAGGTTTTTTCCGTATCTCTTAGCTTTCTCTAGTTCTCCCTTTTTCAGATACATTTGTTTGGTCTTACCATCTACATACGCAATAAGCGGAGGCAAGACAATCTCAAAACCCAGCTTCTTAAGCTTTTTTTCTATGGTCTTGGCTGCATTTCCACTGTACCACGTCTGCAGTTGCGTATCAAAAGCGGTTGCCAACTTGCCAGAAAACTCTTTGTCTTGGAAACTGTTGAGGAATTGCTTTATTTCCTTCGTCGCTCTAAAATACATCGTAGGTGAACCAGTAACCAGACAATCATAATTCTTCACAATGGCTTTGTCAACATCCTTGACGTAGAAAGAGTCAACCTGAATTTCTATATCTTTCAATACTTTACCAATAGTTTCAGCAACTTTTGCTGTCAACTTCATGGGAGAAACACTATCATAAACAACTAGAACCTTCAACCGGCCAAACCTCAGCACAACTCAGCAATCTTGCTCCATCTATTAAACATTTTGCGAACGCTAAAGCGCGCGCTAAGTTAAACAAGTAAATGATTTAAGATTTGTGTATTCCCAGACTTCTGTACCTTACAGTCTCCGTTTTCTCAGTGACCTTGTAGGGTGAAGATGGAAACATCACCCTAAGATCTGCAACTAACAATCTATCGATACATGTGAATAACATTTCATCCTCAAGTCCATAATGTTATTACAGATTCCACAGTCAAATTGAGTACAATCTCTGCAATATCGCTGGCATATTCTGCTGTTCTTCTTACACTTTCTATGAGTAGACGTAGGTTGGCGATTTCTGTAATTTCAGTTTTTTTGGAAGAAAGCAATGCTTCCTTTTCCATAAAAGTGATTTCTTTTGTTTTTCTGATCACGCTCTCTGCTAAGTTGAAGTTCCATTCAAATAACGATTCTATTGCAGTTTCAAACATAGAAATAGCCAATGCACTCATTTCTTCAATATTTTTTAGAATCTCATTATTTATGGGTTTGTTGAGAGATAAAATGCTTTCCGCGATTTTGGCGGCATGGTCTGCTGTTCTTTCTACAGCTTTTGTTATGAGACGATAGCCGAGACAACCTCTCGCATTAATCAATCCTACTTCTTTAATAATTCTGGGGTTTTGTATTGCCGTTTTCAGTTGCCTTATTATGTAAAGATGAAATCTATCAACTTCACTGTCAGTTCCGATAATGTCCTTAGCTAATTGGCGATCCATCTTTCTGAGGGCGGTTAAAGCATCCTTATGCATGGAAGAGGTTATGATACACATTCTTCTCAATGCACTCTGAACAGATAGTTCAGGATAGCTTAACAAGACTTGTAACGTCAATTCGGTTGGAGTATCTATTACAATTTCTGTCCCAACTAGTAACTGGCGAGCGAAGGTTTTAAGGGCGTTTCTCTGCCTCGAAGACAACTGTTGTTGGTTTTTAGCTTTAATGTGAATTAAACTGTAGCCAACTAGGTAGGCAGAAATCGTCTTTCTTATCACAGTATCAGAGTTATCTTTTGGAAAAACCTTAATGAACGCTTCTTCCAATTTTTCTGGTTTTCCCAATTCTGGAGGCAAAATTGTCAACGATCCAGCTTCTTCTTCACGAATAAGTAAAGAACTACCTTTTCGTAGCTGATTTTGAGTAACCCATCCCTTCGGTAAGGAAATTATGTAGGTGGAACCCCCAGTCATTTGAAGTCTTCTCAAATACTCGTTGCGCCTGTTAGACGTATAATTCAATACAGATACCTCCATACCTGAAAGATTTCTCTGGATAAATCTCTTCTCTATATAGTTTATATATATTATTGGGTAAAACTATATAAAAAACTCCGTCATCCTTCATTTCAGTAGATATTAAGAGGTGAAGAGAAATGAGTTGGAGTTCATCACAGAAAACATTGTTAGTCATATTACTGCTTGTTGTTCTGGCTCTTGGAGCCTATAGCTCATGGACGATATCAAGTTTGACCTTCACCATCAACACAATGCAAGGAACGCTGGATGATCTAGGTTCAATGTTAGGCAACTATACACAAAGGCTGGAAGGATATTTGACAGTAGCAGGATCGACAACGGTTTTACCAATCTCTCAAGCATGCGCAAACCTATTCATGCAAGAAAATCCAGGGGCGGTCATTTCAATCACTGGAGGAGGTTCTGGTCACGGGATCAGCGCCATTTCTGCAGGCTACATAAACATAGGAATGTCATCTAAGAACTTGACGATTGAACAGATTACGGATCCAGACCCTGACTTGCAACCAGTAAACATAGCTTTAGATAGTGTAGCGATTATAGTGCATTCCTCAAACGATTGGATAGACGATCTCACGTTTGAAGAAGTTGAAATGATATTCAATGGCACTATAACAGATTGGAACCACTTCGGCGGTACCGGAGAGATTCACGTTTACACTAGAGAAGCAGGTTCTGGAACACTTGAATGCTTTGAAAAGTTCTTCATGGAAAATAGCGACATAACCGGAGCAGCCAGCGAGAAGACATCCAACGGCGAAATGAGAGCAGCAGTCTCAGAAGACACAGCTGGTATAGCATTCCTGTCAGTTGGATACATAGACGAAACAATCAAAGCTATTAGCATAGAAGGAGTAGAACCAACCATTGACAATCTGAAGACTGGTGACTACACGGTGAAAAGATGGTTGTTTCTAATAACAAAGGGCGCACCAACAACGCTGGAACAGGCTTTCATAGATTTTGTACTCGACGAAGAAGGACAAGAAATAGTAGTTCAAGAAGGATACCTGAAGCTAGAATGGTTCCAATAACCCATACAGAACATTACCACAAACTTTTTTTCATAATTAACAAAAAGGAAAACGACTGTGAGGAGAAAAATGAAAAGGGAAGGACACAGATCAGTCTTGGAGAAAGCAATAGAGATTATGCTTTTCCTTGGGGCAGCATCGTCTATTGTCATTGTGTTTCTAATAGTAATTTTTATGATGCTGGAAGCATATCCAGCCTTGAACCCAGATTTTCTTCTCGGATGGACATGGGATCCCAAGAAAGAAATGTTTGGAATATTCCAAACTGGAGTCAGCACAATATATGTCGGAGCTGGAGCGATAATACTTGCTACAGTTATAGGTGTTCCAACTGCCGTTTTTCTATCAGACTTCTGTCGCTATAATGTTAGGAACATAATCAAACCAAGCATAGAATTGTTAGTCGGCATACCCACAATTGTACTCGGTTTCTTTGGATTAATGGTTGTGGTCCCCTTCATAAGGAATAGCTTTGGAGGATGGGGATTCTCAGTGCTCGCAGGATGGATAGTCCTTGCAATAATGTCTTTGCCCCACATAATAAGCATTTCAGAAGATGCTCTCAGAGCCGTTCCCAGCTCTTATAGGGAAGCAGCATTAGCTTTGGGCGCAACAAAGTGGCAGACCGTCAAGAAGGTTTTGCTACCTCATGCAAAGACGGGGATAACGGCTTCAATTCTCCTAGCCTTCGGGAGGGTTATGGGGGAGACAATGGCTATAACCATGGTTATTGGAAATCCGAGAGTCTCCTGGATACCTGCCTCCATTTTTGATAGAGCCAAAGTTCTTACTTCCACGATACTGTTAGATTGGAGCTATGTAGAAATTCCTTCTCTCCATTATCATTCATTGTTTGGAATTGGAGTGATCTTATTCCTTATCGTCGCACTTGTGGATGTGATTGCTGTGTACATAATCAAAGAAGGAATGTGGAAACGTATTACTGAGGTTGCTTCTTGGTGGAAAAGAAGATGATTGACGCAGAGAAGGAAGAGAGTGTTGCCAAGATCCTGCTTTGGGCGGTTTCTCTGATATCGGTCTCCAGCTTGTTCGCGATATTCACTTATATCTTTCTTAGGGGTTCAAAGGTTATTAACCTTGAATTTTTGATGACTGCCCCAAATCCGATTTTCTGGGCTGGAGGAATATTTCCACAGATAGTCGGCTCTCTATATCTTGTTGCTTTGTGCACCGCGGTGGCTACTCCACTTGGGATTTCCGCTGCAATATTCCTCTCCGAATATGCTCGGAATAATTTCATAACGAAGACAACGAGGTTTTTCATATTAACTCTCGCTGGAATTCCAACGATCGTAATTGGACTTTTCGGATTAACATTCTTGGTTTACAGACTCGATTTCAGAGTATCGCTGTTTTCGGCTGGAATTGCCTTAAGTTTTCTAACGCTTCCATGGACTATCACCGTATCTGAAGAGTCGATGAGAGCTGTTCCAATGGAATATAGGGAGGCGGCTCTTGCCTTGGGGGCTACCAAGTGGCAGACTACATGGCACGTTGTATTCAAGGCTGCAGCACCGGGAATAATCACAGGAATATTGCTGGGAATCGGCAAGGCATTGGGAGAAACAACCATTCCTCTCATGTGTGGAGGCAGCGGCCTTGAAACCTTTCTACCGCGCTCCCTATTCGAACCTGTAGGCGGTCTCCCAGTCTACACGTTCATATTCGCAACTCAAGGCAACGTTTCCTCCGCCGTTGACAGAGCTTTTGGCGGTTCACTTGTACTAACTCTAATGTTTCTAGTACTAAGTGCGTCAGCACTAGTTGTAAGAAACCGTTACCAGAAGAAGTTGAGGAAGTGACCATGAGACAAAAGTTGAATGATGGCGATCTACATGTTTGATGGCGAGAAGATTGATATACGGAATCTGAATGTTTGGTTTGAAGATAACCATGTTCTGAAAGATATATCTTTGAAGATTAGAGGAAACACTGTCACTGCGGTTATGGGTCCATCAGGTTGTGGAAAAACAACGCTGATAAGGGCAATCAACAGAATGAATGATGTAATAGAAGGTAGCCGGACGACAGGTCAAATCTATGTAGACGGTCGAGACATTTACGACAGCAATTCAAATGTGTATGACGTGAGAAGAAAAGTTGGAATGGTTTTTCAGAAACCAAATCCACTTCCAAAATCGATTTATGAGAATGTTGCATTTGGACCGAAGATCCACAAAATGGCAAGAGGAAAAGAGCTGGACCAAGTTGTGGAGAAAAGTTTGAGAGAAGCTGCCCTCTGGGACGAGGTTAACAACAGATTGAAGGATAGTGCCTTTGAGCTTTCAGGTGGACAGCAACAGAGGCTTTGCATTGCTAGGGCATTGGCAGTGAAACCGGATGTGGTGTTGATGGATGAGCCTTGCAGTGCCCTAGACCCTGCTGCAACATCGAAAATCGAACAACTCATAAGAGTGTTATCTGAGAACTACACGGTTATCATCGTTACTCATAACATGCAGCAGGCTGCGAGAGTATCAGATTTCACTGTGTTTCTATATCTTGGGGAGATTATAGAATATGGCAAGACCAAAAACATATTTGAAAACCCACAAAATGAACTCACTGAGAAATATATTACAGGAGAATTTGGTTAGGTGAAAACTTTATGAGAAGATTGTTGGATGTAGGTCTGGAAGAACTTACAACAATTCTGTTCAAAATGGGAGGGATAGCAGAGGAGGCTGTAGGACTATCCATTGAAGGATTCTTGGAAGGGGTAGACGTAAGTGAGAAAGTGCAATCACTGTCGGCAGTCCTAGTTACGTTGAGTGTCGATGCAGAAGACAAAACATTTGAGTTACTAGTAAAGTATCAGCCGGTAGCATCTGACTTAAGAGTCATAAAATCCTACATGAAAATCGCATATGACTTTGAACGATATGGCAGATACGCCTTGGACATATCCTTCGATCACAAAACCTTTGCCGAACTCAGAAAAGATGCCTTCACCAATACTCCTCTGCAGAAGCTAGCTGAGAAAGTCATAAAAATGGTTCAAACAAGTGTAACTGCATTCAAAAACCATGATGCGGAACTAGCTAGGAAACTAGCCGGAATAGAAGATGAAGTCGACAAATTATATATGAGCACGTTGAAACAATATTCGAAGACTTCGTTTAGGGATAATAGCTTGATTTCAAAAATCTTGGTTACCAGATACCTTGAAAGAATAGCTGATCACGCCACCTATATAGGTGAATCTGTAGTCTACATTGCAACAGGTGAAAGAGTAACCTTGAGATAACAAATATGAGTATGCAGTCAAGAAACGTCATAAACATACTCTAAAATAAAGATGAACGATATGAAATAACGCGAGAAAAAGAATTGCCGTTTGTTCCTTTATTTTATCATGTGCGTGCAAAGGTTAATAAAGGAAAAGACGAAAAAATGAGCAAAAAGCGGAGGATAAAATGAGTTTCAACTTTGGTTTGGACAGAGTTCAAGAGGCTATGGTGTTAGCGCTCATGTTGATTTTCTTTGTTGGAGTTTTCTATTCTGACATTGGGTTATTCTACAAGATCGTCGTTTCCGTTTTGGTTTTCAGCATAATTCTTCTTGTCGGAGTGGCCAATCAAGCTATAAAGCAGAAAGATGACACACAATTCTAAAAAAACTCGTCGTTTTTCAGTCATTACACATGCACTTAAGTGACGAATTGTGTTTATTATGATGTTTCAAAGCATACGACTGATATTTTGAGTATTGAGTTTGAGTTCACAGGTTATTTTAAGCATTGTAACTAATGATGCTGTTGGGATTTGAAGTTTGCAGAGAGTTGAAGACTTCGCTGAAATCGAGTTCAAATTCAACGTTGGTTGGAACGACATAAAGGACTGTATAGTTAAGCGACTAGGAGAGATGTTTCATGATTATCCATATTATTTCTTCACTGAACAAGATATTCATTCCCTTCTCTGTGACATTGCAAATGAGGAACTGCAACTACATGGAATCACACCAACAGAAACTAATGATGGACACGAGGTTAATCTGGTGCACCATGAATATCCAACACCTTTCAGATGTGACATGAATGATTACAGGTTTGAGAAGAAAGATAAACCATCATATAGAAGAGGACGTTACGATCTCGTCATACTTAATCCAACGTTTGTCAGAAAGAACAGCCTCGATGTAGTCTGCGCTAATAACTTTTCAAAATCTGAAGCTTCAATGAAACATGTGGACTCCACTCCTTTAATATGGGTTTGCGAAGTTGTTTTCTTCCCGAAGATGAGAGTAATACCCAACACGGCTATTCTACAAATTAGACAAGATTCACTGAAAGTGAAAGAAACATTGAGGCATAGAGTCGGTGCAAAAAGCGAAAGGTATTGTATTACTGGTTCAGTACTTGTTTTCTCAAGTCATAACGCCAAAGAAGCCGCAGATCTTAAAAAGCAGGTAGAAAAACTTGAGGAAACACTCGAACTAGAAATAATTCTAACAACAGCCTAGCAGAAACCTAATCAAAGAAGAATAAGAGAATCAATGATGTATTTCTTTGGGGTCTAAAAACTAAAACAACATCTCTCATATCTTTTTATTCGTTTTAAACCACTGTTTCTAGCTTGTCAAATCCAGTCAACGCATTCGATTAGTACGCGCGCTACAGTTTTTCAACATGCACTTAGAATAGAGGAAAATAGAGGGATCTGTTATTAACGTCGAGTTTTTCCTTTGTATTCGCGGGCTATGATCATTGTAGATGTTAGAATTACACTTGGAACTTTCCTTACTTTCTCAGCCAAGAACTCTTCCAACATTTGCAGGTTCTGAACAGAAATCCTAGCTAATATGTCGTATTCACCATAGATTATGTCAGCCACTACAACTTCTGGAAAGTCTACGATTTTCTCGCAGGCCTCCCTTTCCATGCCGGAGCTGACTTTGAAGAGGATATAAGCCTCAACTACCATTTAACTCACCATACCAAATCATTTTTCTAAGTGACTATCCGAACTTAATTATCT
>Ga0209427_10001872_pt1 | contig 24553 bp, 18 predicted proteins | sample DeeMarSWOR136_30_FD_187465 | JGI IMG/M metagenome (GOLD analysis project Ga0209427, IMG submission 187465) | Marine sediment microbial communities from White Oak River estuary, North Carolina - WOR-1-36_30 (SPAdes) (version 2) | ecosystem: Environmental > Aquatic > Marine > Intertidal zone >...
CGTCGGCCAGTTCGACCTCGTCGGCTCCGCCGAAGAGTATCACCGCCGCTTCCAGCTCGTCGCTAAGCCGGTCCGCTAGCTGCGAAAATCGTTCCCTGGGCCAGCGCTTGAAGCCGGCCTGATGAATACCGGAACCGGCGTGGAGCCCTATGACCGGCTTGCCTTCGAGACCGTGTTGTGAGAAGAAATCACGGGCAAACTTCTTATCCTCTTCTGACCTTTGAACGAACAAACTCCGGTCCTTGACCTCGATGCCCAAGCTCTGGACAAGCTGAATGTTGCTCTCGACTTCGTGAAGATCTTTATAAAAAGGTATTTTGAGGTTGTAGAAAAAGCCTTTTCCCCCGATGTTTTCTCCTGACCTGAACTTGATCCCGGATAGAAAACAGAGCAGGCCGCTCTTAACAGGATTCATTCCTGTAGAGGTGATGCTCAAGGTGAAGCGTTCTTTCCTGAGCTCCCGGATGAGTCGTGCATATCCGGACAGCCCTTTGTATTTGTCAGGTTCGATGACGATTTTTTTATCGATAAGGCCGCTGCCTTCGATCGCTTTTTCGGCGCCGTAAGTGCCCAGCAGGAAGCAGAAAGAAGAGGAGGGGAGGGCTCTTCGGAGTGCCTTCAGCGCAGGCGTGAGAAAGATCATGTTGCCGATTCCCCCCATCATGATGACCAGTATGTTTTTAAGCCTGGAGAGAACCATAGTCGACATCTTTTTATTTTCTGCTCTTCTTGATCTTTGAGATTTGACGCTCTACAGCCTCGAGCATATCCTCAACAGTGATCGACTTCATGCAATCGAGTGTCTTCAGCCTGCAGTATCCCTCGTTGCAGGGCATACAAGGCAGATTCTTGCGGATGACTTGATGCTCGTCGCCTTGAGGCCACCACCTCTCGGGGATGGTCGGACCCATCGTGGATACGGTCGGCGTACCCACAGCGGTAGCCATATGGAGCGGTCCGGAATTGTTGCAGATGAGCAGCTGGCAGGCCTGTATCAAGGAAAGGAGGTTCCCGAGCGGCTGGTTGAGGGCAGTGATGGGCTGTTGGATCATGCCGGCTTCTATCTCGGCGATGAGCTTTTCTTCTTTGGGCCCGCCCATGAGGATGATTCTCGCCTTGTGTTTTTGGACCAGCCTGTCCGCTACTTCTGCGAACCGTTCGGGAAGCCACCTCTGGGTAATGTAATAGCCTCCAGGGTGGATGCCAATCAGCATTTCTCCGCTTTTCATGTCCTTTTCTCGCAGGAATTTTTGTACCATTTCCTCAGCTTCCTTGGAGGCGGAGAGGCTGAGGCTCTTATCCCTGGTTTCAAGCCCGATGCTTTGGACGATGGCCAGTATCTCATCGATGATGTGCTTGCCTTCAGGTTCGTGCTTAAGAGGACGGTTGAACAGAAAACCGCGCTTCCGGGTATCATATCCCACTCTGTACCTGGCTCCGCTCAGAAGAGTCCATAGTGCTCCCCCCAGAGTGTAGTCACAGGTGAGGTCCACTGCCAGGTCGAACGCGTTATAGGTCAGTTTGCGGACCTGTCTGGCTTTTTTGAGGAAGGATGATCTTTTCTTGTAGGGGATGATGGCGTCTATATCGGGAATCCTCTCCAGGATATCCTGGATGTAGGGATCAGCGTAAACAGTCACCAGGCTTTGCGGGATGGACTTCTTGATCGCCCGGAACGTCGGGATGGAGAGGATCGCATCTCCGATTCTTTTCAGGGATACGACAAAAACACTCCGTGTTGACTCTTTGCTGAATTCCTTCTGACGCATGGGGGAGGTGAATACAGAGAAGACGGAGAGCTTTGCAGAACGCAGAGCCAGGTAGAGCCGCTTGAAGATCTTGATTCTCTTTGCCATTCGTATATAACAATACTACATCTTTAGGGCATAGAGCAAAATGATATCGTCCTCTCCCGCCATCCTTTTAAGAGAGAGCAAAGTCTCTTTTATCCACGGGGTAAAAGGAAAGAGTTTGATCAGCCGTTTTTTGACTTTTGCCAAACCCATTTGGTCCAGTTTATCTCCGATATCCGTTCCTTTGGGAAGCGCAGAGATTTTAACCACCCTGAACCCTGTTTTTTCGACCATCCTTCTCAACACATCTGGAGTGAAGTAGAACAGGTGTTCTTTGGGTTTGATCTGGTCCCATTCCTTTCCTGATTTTCTTGATTTTTTGGAAGCCATATTCGGAACCTCTACTGCCAGCAGGCCGTCCTTATTCAAAACACGGTGTGTTTCCTGCAGACAACCCGATGGGTCTTTCATGTGCTCAAGAACATGCCAGAGAGTCACCACATCGAAGTGCTGGTCAGGATATTCAGCTTCCTCGAGTTTCCCGGTAAACACCTCGATACCAGCCTTTCTTGCGTATTCTGCCGCAAAATCGGAGACCTCCACACCTGAAACCTCCCAACCGGCCTGTCGGGCTGTTTCTAGAAAATAGCCGACAGCGCAGCCTACATCCAGTAGCCTCCCCTTCGTCTTAAAAAAGTTGATCTCTTTGAGACGCTGTTGAAAGCGGTGAAGGTAGAGTTTTTTCTCCATCAGGTAATCTGAATGACAGGACCCGTTGAAGTATCCCTCCTTATACACCGCATCAAGATGCTCTTCGCTAGGCTGTGGATGAGCATAGATCAGACCGCAGTTCAGGCATTTGACGATGTTCACAGACTCTTTTGTGAACAGAAGCGAGGTCCGGTCTGATTGGCAGAGATTACAGGATGCGGGTTTCATTATCTTAGATTTTAGTCGCGTAGACCTTCATGGCATTCCCGAAATTTTTACGGGATACCGCATGGACGGCTGAAGTCAAAAGATCCACTATTTTTTTGGGAAACTCAATCTGCGCCAGGTCGAGCTTCGTATCGCTGATGATGAATTCTGTCTCGTTGAGCAGCCGGGACAGAGATTGTGTCGAGAAATGCCATAGATGCAGCTCTTTGGCACCTATCGAGAACATCTTCAATCTCTTTCCCTTCGCCAGGAAATACAGGAATCTGGTGATAAAGTTGTCCAGGTTGGGGACCGCCACGACCAGCAGGCCATCTTCATTGAGGATCCTGTGGGCTTCTTTTAAGGTGGCCTTCGGGTCGGGCAGATGTTCCAGAGTATGCCAGAGAGTCACGATGTCAAAGTGACCGGCAGGAAAACACGCTTCCTCCAGGGTACCCTTGAAGACCTCTATTCCCAAGTTTTCCCTGACATACTGGCAGGCATATTCTGATATCTCTGTTCCGCAGACGTCAAATCCCTTTTCTTTGGCCAGGTTTAAAAAAGTGCCTGCGCCAAAGCCGACATCCAGCAGGCGGCCGCTTGTTTTGTTTTTCAACAGGTCTTTGAGCCTTCTCGTCCACATCGGGATCCTTTTCTTCATCTGTTTTTCCAGCCATTCTTGGTAGTACTCCTCCTGGTAGTGTTCTTCGAGGAAATCTCTATCCGGTTGAGGATCGGTGTAGACGAGTCCGCACCGCCTGCATTGTACGACTTTATAGGGCTCCTCAGCCTTCTGGACTATTTCCGAATCATCCTGACCGCAGAGGTTGCATTTCACATGGACGGGCATAAAATCTCCTCGTAGATCTTTTCTATCCGGGCGACGTTCATCTCGATGCTGAACAGTTCTTCGGCCCGTTTTCTTCCGGCCTCGCCCATTCTCTCTCTTCTGTTCGCATCTGCAGCCAGTTCCAGGATGGCCCGGGCCAGCTTATCCGGATTCCCGGGCGGTGTGAGTATTCCGGTCCTTCCGTCTTCGACCGCTTCAGGATTGCCGCCGGAATCGGTGGCGATCACCGGCTTCCCGCAGGCCATGACTTCTATTATGACCCGGGACAGCCCTTCCAGATGGGTTGTGGAAGCAAGAACGGCGATATCCAGGCAGCTCATTATTTGGGGAATGTCTTCCCTGTAGCCGGTGAACATGACTTTATCTTTGATCCCCAGTCCTGCGCTGAGAGCCTCAAGCGTGTTCCGGTAGGACGTATTTCCGTTTCCGACAATCACGTATTTGACTTCGGGCGCCTGTTCCGCGACCTTTTTTGCTGCTTTAAGAAGGACATCCTGGCCTTTCCCCGGGATGAGCTGACCCAATGTCCCGACCAGGATAGAGTCCTCTTCGATGTCCAGTTCTTCTCTCAGCTTACTGTCAGGATGTGTTGGCTTGAATTGATTCAGGTCCACTCCGTTGGGGATGACCACAAGCTTTTCAGGCGCAAGATCGTAGTCCTGGAACCTGAGACCGGCTGCCCTGGAGACGGCGATAACCTTTCGGGACCGGCTGTATAAGAATCTGTCCAATGATTTCTTTTCCGCTGTGCTGACGCGCACATGCCAGATTAAAGGTGTATTTGTTTTTCGGGCAGCCAGGATGGCGTACAGGGCCTGGCGGGGGGAGTCGCTGTGGACCAGGTCGATATTTTCCTTTTGGATCAGCCTCCGCAGTTTGAACACAGTCGCAGCTGTGGAGAAGATGTTCGGTGTCTTGAGGCTTCTCATCCGGATTATTTTCGTCTCGATGCCCAGCTTCTCGGCTTTCTCTACCAGGCCTCCCTCAGTCGGGCAGACCAGAAAAGGTCTGAATTTGGTCCTGTCGATCCTTTCCAGGAGAAGAAGAAGGCTCCTCTGTCCTCCGCCTAACATCTCACCGGAGAGAGAGGTGAATAAAAGGTTATGCTGTTTCATTGCTCTTTTTTTGGCTGGTTAAATCCAGATACAGATCCTCAATGCTCGAGAGCATTCTTTTCCCGGTGAATTTTTGGGCAAAGCGGTCTCTGCCTTTTTTTCCCATGGCTTTGGCCCTGCCCGGGTCATCAATGAGCTCAATGATGGCCTTGGCCAGGGCTTCGGAGTCTCCCGGTCGCACCAGCAGGCCGGTCTCCCCGTCCAGAACAGCTTCCGGAATGCCGCCGATGTTGCTGGCGACCGTGGGTTTTTCCATAGCCATGGCCTCGATGATGGCGATTCCCAGTCCTTCTCTGGAGGAAGAGGGGAGGGCGAAAATGTCTATCAGGGAGAGCAGCTCCGGAATATCCCGGCGGGCGCCGGTGAAGATCAAAGAGGACTGAAGGCTCAGTCTTTGAGCTTGCTCTTCCAGGCTCCGGCGGAGAGGCCCATCTCCCACGATCAGAAACTTGGCCGAGGGATGTGTTTCTCGTATCTTGGCTGCTGCCTGGATAAGGCATTCCTGTCCTTTGTGGGGTGTGAGAGACGAGACGGTGCCCACCACCGGAGATCCTCTGTCGATGCCGAGCCGGGCTCGTGCGGACGGTGGGTCTTGAACAGGGGAGAAGCGTTCTTCATCCACGCCGTTATAGATGACTGCGGTCTTCTCTTCTTTGATCTTTTCGTGATCCGTGACAAAATTCCGGACTGCTTCGGAGCAGCAGATGATTTTATGGGTGCAGCGGCTCAAGTATCTTTCGATGAGGATGTGCCGCTTTTTATACTCCCAGTAGGTGCTGTGCACGTGGGTGATGATCGTGGGAATGCCTGCTTTTTTGGCGGCCAGTCTTCCGATAACCGAGGCAAAGTAGCCGTGGGTGTGGATGATATCCGGCTTTTCTTTTCGAAGGAGGCGGAAGAGCCGTATTATGTTCAGGGGATTATGGTAACTCGAGATTCCCAGTATTCTGACCTTGAATCCCTTTTCCACCAGCTCATCGGCTGTTTCGCCGCCTCTAGTGACACACCAGACTCGCGCCTCGAATCTTTTCCTGTCCAGACCTTCAACGATGTCAGCGATGACTCTCTCGGTACCGCCTATCTTGAGGTCCTCGACGAGATGGATGATGTGGAGCTTCTTCATGTCCCGGTTATTTCCTGGCCGCTCCCATTAAAAGGGAACTCAATACCTGAGGGGCGGCAAATCCCTGGATTTGAAAGAGCTTGACGATGGCGAAGTGAGTCAGGCGGGCGGCCATGGCTTCAAGAATGCGTTTGAGCGAACGTTCGGGATAATTCCTGTAAGGCAGTATCCGGATATCCCGGAATCCGGCTGTCCAGAGAACCTGGTAGAGGCTTCGGTCCGTGAATCCCGTTTCATGGGTGAAATCCTTGTACCTGGGATACAAGGAAAAAGGGTTGCCCATGTTCGGCGTCCGGCTAAGGAAGATCCCCCTATCCCTGAGCGCCGCATGGACCAGTTTTAGGAAAGGAATGGTCTCTTCCTTGGGAATATGCTCCAGCAGGTCGTTGGCCACGATCGCCTCAAAGGCGCTCTCCTTTCCCTGCAAGAACTCGAATGCATCCGCCTCTTTCACTCTGAGGGTGATGTTTTCCTTGCAGAACTCGACCTGTTGGGGCGATATATCGATTCCCAAGAAATCAATGAAGCCCTTTTTCTCCAGATAATATAAAAAATGCCCGGCCCCGCAGCCGACATCCAGGATCTTTGCTTTTTTTAGAGAGGAAATAAACTTTTCATAGTTCAGTTCGAATTGAGAGAGGGAATTCTGGTATTCTTTTTCGGAGAAGACGTTGGAATGGCTGAAGATCGAGGAGAAATAATCCTCAAAGAGGGACTTTCTTTCTTTTTTCGTCATTTGTCGGCCTCGATGATGGAAAACATTTTCTCCATCCTGTTCATGTAGGCATGCTTGTGGATGACCTCCTCGTAGCCCTGAGCAGCCATTTTTTTTCTCTCCTCAGCATGGTTCAAATAATAGTCTATTTTCTTCGGTAAGTCTTCACTGTCTTTAAAGAGTGCCAGATGTTTCCCGTCTTGAAACAGGGACTTTACATCCCTTTGCTCGTCGACCAGGAGGAAACTCCGGCAGGCCAGCGCCTCGTATACCCTGGGCGAGGCCTGGTAACAGGGGGTCTTTCCATCCTGAAAGTGAATGGCCAGGTTGATTGCGCTGCTGGACAGGATCTTGATCCATTCGCCTGGCTTCAGTTTTTGAGCCGTGGTCCGCTTTTTAAGGGCAGAGCCCCGTGGCAGTTTCTTCCATCCCGGCCCCCAGACTCTGAGGTCGAAATCGGCTATCTTCTCCAGGATTTGAGCCCGGTTGGGATAAAAGGAGCCGATAAAAGCCACATCGCTGCCCCATTCGGTCTTTTCTTGGGGTGAGGTCTCGACAGGCTTGTGGATATCCGGGTCACAGGCAAAGGGAAGCCAGTGGGTTTTTCGGAACCCGGCCCGGGCAAGCAGCTCCTGAGCCTCTGTGCCGCCGCAAAAAATATGATCATAGAAAGGAGCCGCCTCCAGGATGGGCCGGAATTTGCGCGGCGCATCCACTGTCCAGAGGACGGTTTTAATAGCCTGACTTTTAAGAATTCTTAATGTTTCCGGGAGGATCCGGTTCCCGCCGGCGACAAGACAGAGCTCCGGCTTGACGAGAGAGGCCAGAGAAACCAGTTTGCGGTTGAGCCTTTTGAGATCCCATTTGTGCAGTAACCCCACTCTCTGTCTGACTCTTCCCGGAATGATGAATTCCCTGTCGTCGAAGGGAATGAGCTCATGCCCGAGCTTCATTATGGCTCTTTCCGTGTATTCGGTGATGGTCCAGAAGGAAGGATTGTGAAAGCTGCAGAAAAGAGTCTTCATTTTTTACGCTTGAAACCCATCTTGAGCATTTCTAGAAACCCGGAGAATACTTCTTTATCATACGTGTCGATGGTGGCGCTTTTTAAAAGGAAAACAATATAGACTCCCAGAAAAACCAGCCCGTTGACAAGGAGATAGATAAAAGCCTGGATCCTGTTGTCCGGGGATTCAGGGTATATGTGTTCGAACAGGTATGCTACCAGCAGGGAGAAGATAAGCGCCAGGGCGCAGAATAAAAAAGGGCCGGCAAAGATTTTTTTCAGTATCTTGAAGATGGATTCCTCGAGGCGCCGGTTAAAGCAATAGAAGAAATAAGCCGAGCCGATGATACCGGAGAGAGATGTCCCTAGGAGGGCTCCGATAAATCCCAAATTGAGGATGAGGATAATGCTGAGAGCTATGTTGAGGATAACGATAACTACGGAAGAGCGCATCTCGTACTGGGGAATACCCATCCCGCGGGCAATGAGCCTTCCCATGCTCGCCAGGAGCACGAAGACATAACCTACGCTCAGCAGCTGGAGGGCCAGGGTGGATTCAGGGAAGCCTTGGAAGCTCCGGTTTCCCATCCAGAACGTCATTATCAGCGGAGCGTTAGCGATGATAAAAAATGCCAGGGGAAAAGTGATCAAACTGAGATATTTAGAACCGCGGGTGTACAATTTCTGCAGATTTTCCTTGTCGTCAAGAGCGTGAAGCTCTGAGGAGGCGGGGAGTATAGCCGGAAGCAGCTGTTCAGGGAAGGAGCGGGCGATCCTGGCAATCTTGGCTCCCAGCTCGTAAGACCCGACCAGCGCGGTATTCAGGAAGTAGCCCAGGAATATTTTGTCCACATGGCTGTTGATCAGCTCGGAAACGCTGGCGATACGGATGTTGATGCCGTAGAGGAATGTTTTTTTAAAAATTTCTGTGTTGAAGGAAAAAAGCCTGAACCTCATTTGGGGAAACGCTCTGTAGGCAAAGACCGTCTGCAGGACAGTGGTGAATACGGCCACTATGATCCCGCTCATAACCAGGCCTTTGAGTCCGAAGCCCAGGCTCAAAAACAAAATCACGCCAGCCGCATTGACCACAGAGGCCAGGATAGCGATGAGGTTGGTGATATCCATCCTCTGCAGCCCCAGAAGGACAGAACGGAATACAGCTAGAGAGCCTCTGATGAAGGATATCAACAGGATGCCAAGAAACACGATGGAGACCGTGTTGAAGAGATCAGCAGGAAACTTGAACAGATTCAGGATGGGCTTTCTGAGAAGAACGACGAGGAAAGCCATGATCAGCCAGAAAAAGGTGTAATAGGCCCATCCCAGGTTGATCACGGAGTTGCAGCTCTTGAAGTCCTGTTTGGCATGGAATTCGGCGATGTATTTGACGAAGGCTCCGCCTATCCCGGTGAAATCCAGGAGGCTGAGATAGGTGACGATAACTTCCAGAAGGACCCAGATTCCAAACTGCTCCATTCCGATCCTGTGGATGATAAAAGGGATCAGGAGCAGGCTGATCAGAAGCTGCCAGACATAGCCGACGTTATTGAAGAGGGTGTTCCTTACGACTGTCCGGGATTTTCCTAGTGTCATTTTTTGATCGTGAATAATGATTCCGAATTTGAAGAGACAGAGCTGAGGGCTTCTGTGAGTCCTGCGGCTTTAGGGAAAGAGAACTCAACCACTGGCTGTTCTTCCTCGGCGGCTTTTTGAGTCTCTTGTTCTTCGATCTTTTTACTTTTTTCTTCTTCCTCCACTCCTGACTCTTCCTTTATTCTCTCCTTTTCTTTTATCTGGGGCAGCATCATCACCAGGGCTGCAATGAACCAGAAAGGTTCCATTATCCGGATGATGATGAAGGTGTTGGCTGTAAGGGAGTGGATGAGGAGTCCGATAAAGCCAGCAAAAAAGCCGAGAGCGAGGCCTTTATAAAGTTCATCATGCATTTCTCTGTGAATGCTGAGTGATTGCTTGTAGATCGACCACAGAAGCCAGAGAAAAGCAAACAGGCCGATTACGCCTGTCTCCACCAGGGTGACGATGTACTGTCCATCTATGAACCCGTAGCCGGCAACCCCACGGCCCAAAATCGGATTCTTCTTCCAGTCTGTAAAGCTCTGCTGCCAGCTTGTGATTCGAGCTGAGGATGAGGAGTCCAAGTGGACATTACCGATTTTAACCAGTTGGGATTGGGCCCCGGAGAAGGTGTATTTCACTCTGGAAAAGACAGCCTCTGGCCGGAGCACCAGAACCGAGACGATGATCATGGCCAGGACAGCGATCAACGCAGTCCTTCTTTTCTGGAAAAGGATGAATGTGATGTAAGAGAAGATGATGGCCAGGTAAGACGCGCGTGACAGAGTGAACAAGAAGGGAATGAAAATCAAAACCGCCAGCCCGGCCATAGCATACTTCATCTTTTTAGACATGCTTTGCAGGAAGATTCCGACTGCGATGCAGAACAAGAAGAGCAGGTATCCGCCGAAGGTGTTGGGCTCGCCGATTTCGCCCTCGAACGGAGCGCTGACCCTTATTCCTCTTGGTATCTGGAGGATTCCGTAAAGCGAAACAAAGGCACAGGTGAGAAAAAAGGCCTTGAGGAAGAATTTGATCTGTTTTCTGCTGTGAACATGGTTGGCGACCAGTATGTAGAGCAGGAAGTATTCGAAGTACCGCAGAAGAAAAAAGAAACCTTTCAGGAAAGAGACATGACCCTGAGCAGCGCCTTTCAGAGTGGCGACTAAGCAGACGAGAATATAAATAATGATCGGTCTGTTCAGGGGCGTCTTGATGAACAGGGCTAATCCTTTATTGATGGCTGTTTTCGCGAACCAGGATACGGTGATGATGGCCAGCAGGATATCATCGAGGCGGACAACGATGTCTCGTCCAGGAATCTGGCCAAGAATGATTTCAGGAGAAAAAAGCATGGAAAAGATCAGTATGGCCAGCCCCACATCTGTGTTAACCAAGGTGATGATGAGAATAATCGAGAAGAAGAGGAGTGCGAGGACGATCCTAAAGGAGCCGCCGGTGATGAGCTGGCCCAGGATGATTCCGATGGCCAGGATAGCCAGGATGAGCAGGACAGGACCCAGTTTCTGTTCTTGCCACTCGATTCGCATGTTCACCCTTTAGGGTTGAAAATGGTGAAAGTTGCTGAGGGTTTGAGGTCGAGAAAGGGAGGCAGAAATCCTATTGGGAAAAGAGTATAAGAGTATTTTTCTATTTTTGCTCCCTTTTTTCTCCGTAGTATCTGTAATAACGGTATTTTTGGGCGGGAGTAACGTCTTCAACAAACCGGGCTTTCAGGTTGTTGATGACTATTCCTAAGACTTTCACGTTGACATTCTCCAGCTGGATTTTCGCGCGAAGAAGCGCATTTCGGGAAGTCTTGCCGGCCTGGTAGACGATGATGGCCCCATCCGCTTTGGCTCCGAGAATGGCTGAATCGGTCACCGGAAGTGTGGGAGCGCTGTCCAGCAGGATGAGGTCATAGTTCTGTTTGAGTTCCTTGAGCAGCACGCTCATTTCCGGGAAGCTGAGCAATTCGGATGGGGTCGGGGTATGCTCTCCGCAAGTCATGATGTGGAGATTCTCAATGCCTTTGGTCTTTATGATCCGGTCGTATTCAAGCTTTCCGAGAAGCATGTCGGTTGTGGTGTTGATCGCGTCTTTCCAGGGAACGTTTCCGATCAAGACCTCGGATAAGCCCGGGCTTCGGGGAACCCCGAATAATTTATAGATCACCGGTTTTCTGAAATCAGACCCGATGATCAGAGTCTTCTGCCCGCTCTGGGCGAATGCTATAGCCAGGTTGCACAGGGTTTGTGTCTTTCCCTCCTGAGGAGCAGAGCTGGTGATGACGATGCAGTTTCCGAATTTCTTAAGCCCGGTCAGGTCCAGATTGGTGCGCAGTGTCTTGTAGGCCTCGGCAGCGATGGAGTTGGGTTCAAACAGCACGACCAGGCGTTCCTGGCTCAGCCCTCCCTCCTCAATTTTCGGCTTTTTTCTGAATCTTTCAAAGTAACGTTTTCCTGTTTTCTCCATGGCTGTATTGGGAATAATCCCCAGAACAGGGACTTTGATGAGTTCTTCGATATCGTCTATCCTGCCGATGGAGGTGTCGAAGCTCTCCGTGACGAACGCCAGAACCATTCCCACCAGCAGGCCGGAGATAATGCCGATGAGGATGTTGAAGTTGACATTGGGCTTGATGGGCCTTATGGGCGATTGCGCCGGCTCGATGATTTCAACATCCCTGGCTTTTTCTGCCTCTAATATGCGCGCTTCCTCGTACTTTGTCCGGAACATGTAATAGATGTCTTCGGCAACCTTGACATTGCGTTTGATCTGAATGAGTTCGATCTCCTTGGTGGAAAAGTCTTTATGCTGTTCAGACAGTTGGGTGATCGCCCCGTTCAAGTCTTTTTTGGACTCATCCAGTTTTCTTTTAGCGGCTATGACTTCGGGGTGTTCGTCGGTGTATCTGCTTTTCAAAGTGATCAGCTGCAGCTCGGTGTTGACGATTTCTTCCTTGAGGCTTGTGATGCGGGGATCACTCTCGAGTGGAGGCGGGCTGGTGATGTCTCTTTCCACTATAAGCGGGTTTGCCCGTCTGAATTGGAGAAGATCATTTTGGCTTTCCTGGAGATCTCTTAAATAGCTGTCCAGCTGCTCTTTGACAAATTTCTTTAGCTGAGAAGCCTCTTGTATCTTGTTTTCATAGTGAGTTTGGGCGTATATCCTGGCTGTTGTATTGACGAGTTTCATGGCTTCTTCAGGATTACTCGAGGTCGCGGTGATGGCGATGATGTTGGTGTATTCGACCTGTTCCGTGTTGATTTTGGCCTGAAGACCTTTGATTATGGCAATACGCCTAGGAACATCACGCCCTTCTTCGGTTTTGGCTGGCTCTATGGAATGCAGCGCTACCGCCACTTTCTCCATGATTTGATAGCTTTTGATGAAGTTGGCCTGGGAGGCCATTTCGTCGCCTGGAGACCAGGTGATCAACTCAGTCAAGACCTCGGCTACGGATTTTCTCTGTTCGATCTTGACCTTGCAGGATGTGCTGTAGATGGGCGTTTGCCTGGTGGTGAAGAAAATTGTGGATGATATCACCAGGATGAAGGAGAGGATGATGATGCGCATTCTTTTGCGGATAACCCTCAGGTAATCGATCAAACTCATTTCCAGCTTAGGCATAGCCTTTAATCCTTTTTTATCTCACATACCAGAAATACCAGGTCAAGGGATAGGCGAGATCACGCAGGAACCGCTCGATGTGGACGATAAATGTTTTGGGAACGTAAACGATATCTCCGGGAATCAGCTCGATGTTCTGGCTTACGTCTCCTTTCTTGAGCAGATCCTTTAGGTTGACCCGAATCCCTTTCTGGGAGCCCAGCTCGCCCCTGATAACCATCACGCTTTTCAATACGGCGTCTCGAGTCTCGCCTCCTGCTTCAGTGATGGCATCCAGCACGGTCAATTTTCCTTTGACCAGGACGATACTGGGATTTTTTACTTCACCAAGGACGTAGACTTTATTGAACTCCAGGGGCGGGACATAGACCGTATCTCCACCAGAGACGAAAACGGTTTCGCTTTTCTGGGGATTAGCGAGAAGGTCATTCAGGTCATAAATGGAAATGCTTCCGTCTTTTTGAATCAGTCTGATGTGATAGGTATCCGCGTTTCCCGTCGTGCCGCCGATCTGTCCCAGGAACTCGACCAGGGTAGTCCTCCTTCTCAAGGTATACATTCCGGTCTTTACCTCTCCGAGAGCGGTCACTCTCTGGCTGTTGTATTCTTTGACAGTCACGAAAACGATGGGGTCGATCAGGTATCTGGAAAGAGCTTTCGTCAGTGACTCCTCCAACTGGGAAGCCGTTAAGCCCATCACGGCTAATTTTTTTATAGGGGGAAGTGAGATTTCGCCGTCATGATTGACCGCGACTTCTTTGGATATGTCGGGGTGATTCCAGACTTCTACGTTCAAAATATCCTCCGGGCCGATGAGGTATCCGGACTCAACAGGAGGCTTCTTTTCCTCTTCCTGAGAAGGAGATACAGTCTGTTCTTTCTCCGGGAGATGTGCGGCGTCCTTTTCAGCAGGGTGTTCCAGGCGGATGATGATGGAACGGCCGTCCTGAGAGATTTCATAAGGGATATCCTGAGTCAGTTCCACAAGCATGAAATTCAGACGACGCTGGCTTTTGCTTTCGGCCGGGCAGTATTCGTTCTTAATCCTCCTTATCGGTCCCTTGCTGAATACCAGTTCTTCTTTTTCGCTGCTGTAGACGCTGTTCTCAGGAAAGCTGATTATCAGGCAGGGTGGATTGTCCAGTTTGGTGTTGCTGACCTGGATAGGGTCAGAGGTGGTCAAAACCAGCTCAGTTTCTGTTGGTGATTCCTTTGTCGAAAGGTGAGTGAGGTGAACGCGTTTGGCCGAGGCGCAGGATGCAACGAGGATAAAGCAGAGCACTACGAGTACAACTGTAGTGTTTTTAGCGACTTTCATAGGAGTTTTCCCTATACATGGGACTTTGTGATAATATTAATTAAAATTATCGATTTCGTCAACCAATATAAACGCATTAAATAATGTCCGATTGCGAAAAAAACGAACCAGTGCGTATTCTTTCCGGTGATATCGAAATCTGGACAGGCATAAATCTAAAAAACCTTTACCTAGTCAAATGCTTTTGATATATAGAAATGCCGGATATGATTCAGGTTGAATGATTCAATACATTATGATTTGATCTCCAGGAAAAAGAAGAATGCCAGTTAAGACAGGTTTTGACAGCGAGAGATATCTCAAGGAGCAGGCAGCCGCCATTCTGGAAAGAGTCAAAATGTTCAACAACAAGCTCTATCTCGAATTCGGGGGAAAGCTTCTCTTTGACTATCATGCCTCAAGAGTCCTTCCTGGTTTTGACCCGAATATCAAGATGCGTCTTCTTCAACAGCTCAAGGATAGAGCAGAGATCCTCCTCTGCATATATTCGGGCGACATCGAGAGAAAAAAAGTGAGGGCAGATTTTGGGATTACCTATGACGTTGACGCTCTGAAGCTTATCGATGATTTGAGAGAATGGGGCCTGGATGTCCTGGGAATCGTTATAACCCGCTTCAATGATCAGCCTGCAGCCAGAATATTCAAGAATAAACTGGAGAGGCGCAATATCAAGGTTTTTACTCACCGCTTTACCAAGGGCTATCCGATGGATATCGATACCATCGTCAGCGATGAAGGCTACGGAGCTAACGAATATATCCAGACAAAAAAGCCGCTTATCGTGGTCACAGGCCCTGGGCCGGGAAGCGGAAAACTGGCTACCTGCCTCTCACAGCTCTACCACGATTATAAGCGGGACATAAAAGCCGGATATGCCAAATTCGAGACATTTCCCATCTGGGATTTGCCCCTGAAGCATCCGGTCAACGTCGCCTACGAAGCCGCTACCGCTGACCTCGGAGATTTCAACCTTATCGATTCTTTCCATCTGGAGGCCTACCGGAAGACAGCTGTGAATTATAACCGGGATGTAGAGATTTTCCCAGTCCTGAGGAGGATTCTGGAAAAGCTCACCGGAGCTGAGTCTGTTTATAGGTCGCCCACAGATATGGGTGTTAATCGGGCCAGCACCGGTATTGTCAGCGATAAAAAAATCAGAGAGGCTGCTGTGCAGGAAGTAATAAGGCGGTATTTCAGGTACTGCTGCGAGTATGCCATGGGATTTGCGGAGAGAGAGACAATCCAGAAGGTAGAACTCCTGATGGAAGAATTGGATGTCAAACCTGAATACCGGAGCGTGGTCGAACCGGCCAGGCAGGCGGCCGAGGAAGCCAAAACCAGTAAAAAGGGGAATAAAGGAATTTTCTGCGGGGCAGCCGTTGAATTGAAAAACGGGTCGATAGTAACCGGAAAAAACTCGCCTCTAATGCACGCGGCTTCGAGCCTGGTTTTAAACGCAGTCAAAGAGCTGGCCCAAATCCCCGATCATATCCATATCCTGTCCCCGGAGATCATCGAGTCCATTTCGGGCCTGAAAAAGGATATCCTCAACGCCAGGTCGATCAGCCTGGATCTGGAAGAAACCCTGATCAGCTTGAGTATCGGAGCGACTTCCAACCCGACCGCCAGGCTGGCTTTAAGCAAGCTGAAGGAGCTTCAGGGATGCGAGGTCCATATGACTCATATTCCGACTCCGGGTGATGAGGTGGGTTTGAAAAGACTCGGGGTCAACCTGACCAGTGAGCCGAATTTCTCCACCAAAGACCTTTTCACCACCTAAATTATTGGGGTCAGGCTTCCATAACTTCAGTAATTGTGAAAAGGTGATTATTTTTTTGGTGGGGTGAAATCGAGGGGATTGATGGTTAGGGAATCAGTCTAATGCACAAAGAGTGAGTTTTGGAAGTTTTGGAAGCCTGACCCCAAAAAAAAGGAGGGCGGGAGAGGATCCTCCGTTTTGCCCTGCTCCCTTTAAAGCCTTGGTACGCTTTGGAAGAGCCCTCCTTTGGATTCCGTATACAATATCGCAAAGAAGACTTAAACCCGCAATAGCCTTTAAGGGTGGATTTGATGATGAATTTTAAACGCCTCATTTCACCTCTAAAGGTGACGTCTTTAACATCTTCTGTTGGAGATGAAATGCGCAAGATTTTTTCTTATCATTTTGGCTGTGATAATGTATGATGTGGAGAAATTTAACCGAGGAGTTGTCTTATGGATGAAGCCAAATTCATCGCAGAAAAAATCGAGGAAATAAAGTCGGTCATCGGGTCAGATAAAGCGATATCCGCTCTTTCCGGGGGAGTGGATAGCTCGGCCTGCACTGTCCTCGCTCATCAGGCTATTGGTTCGAACTTGAAAGTGATCTTTATCGACGACGGTTTGATGAGAGTCGATGAGCCTGAGGATGTGAGCAGGATATTCACCGATTTGGGAATCCAGGTCGATATTATTGACGCCCAGGATGAATTTTTTCATGCTCTTAAGGGAATATCAGACCCGGAGGAAAAGAGAAAAGCATTCCGGGATATCTTTTACACGGTTTTTGGCAGAGAGATAATGAAGAGCGAAGCGAAGTACCTGGTCCAGGGAACGATTGCTGCCGACATCATCGAGACAAAAGGCGGCGTCAAGACCCAGCACAACATCCTCGAGCAGATAGGAATCGATCCTGAGAAAGGATTCGGATTCAAGGCAGTTGAACCCCTCAAGGAACTGTTCAAGCACGAAGTCAGAAAGGTGGCTCAAGCCCTCGGTCTTCCGGAGAGAATCTACGCCAGGATGCCCTTCCCGGGTCCGGGCCTGGCCACAAGGGTGGTCGGCGAGGTGACACCGGAGAGAGTGTCTCTGCTCAGGAGAGCTACCCAGATAGTGGAGGAGGAAATCGAAAGCCTCAAGCCCTTCCAGGCGTTCGCTGTCCTGTTGAGCGACAAAGGCACCGGTATTGAAGAAGGCCGGAGAAAATTCGGAAACATCATCATTGTCCGCTCTGTGGAGAGCAAAGATGCCATGACTGCGAGTCCGACCCAGGTTCCCTGGGATACCCTGATGAACATATCCAGGAGGATCACGGATGAGATTCCAGAAGTGGTTCGCGTGGCCTACGAGATCACGCCCAAGCCGCCTGCCACTATAGAATACGTGTAAAAGCAGCCCTAAATTCCAGATAAGCTCAGATTGCGGAAGAGACGAAGCAGTCCTCGCTGAGAATTATTCTGAGAGAGGTTGCCCCTCTATTCAAGCTAGCCAGGATAATATGAAAACGTATATGGGGTTGATAATAGTATCTTGTAATTTTGACAAAGCCTGACTTCGATAGCTCCAGGTGCGGGTTCCTTTTTATTTGTTTATATGCAGAGTCATCGATTCCTGATCATTTTGTAAATGCCCAGGGTCATCAGGGGAATGATGTAGACGACCAGGAATCCCCAGCTTATGCTGCCGTAGCCTCTGGCGATCAAATTGATCAGCCCGAAGGTGGATATTCCCAGGCCGATCAAGAGAAGGGTCAGCGCCACGACCGGCCTAAGCCAGGAAGGGAGCTCCTTGCCTCTGGCTTCAAGAGCGGACCGGATCCGTTCGTTGACAGCATGGATAAAGCCGGTGCCGGTTTCGATCAGGGTCCCGAAGAGGACGATCTGGAAGAGAATGAGCAATAAGGGCGCTCCCAGTTTTTGGAAAACGTAGTACGCCGGCACCTCTTCAGGCAGCACATCCGGATAATGGCTGACAACGGCAATGTAAAAAAAGACTCCGGGAAGGATACCGATCAAGCCTCCGAGAAGGCCGGCCGATATGGCTTCTTTTCTCGTCTCGATGTGATGGATACAGAACAGGACCGCCGGGATGATTCCCAGGTTGTAGAGGGCATACTTGAAGCCGCCCAGAGCCCATCCGGAGAGGACAGCATTGCTCGAGAAATTTTTCTGAATTTCGGGGCCGAATTTGAGAAGAGCGAAGACCAGGAGAAGCCCGTAGACTGCATAGAGGAGGATAGACCAGCTGGAGAGGAATTTTTCTATCCAGCCGCTTCCCTTGAAGGTTAAAAAACCGATGGCGGCCAGCATGATCATAACTCCCACCATGTAGGGAAGGCCGAAATTATACTTGAGGAGTGCCCCGGCCGCAGAACCGATGACACCCAGCACCAGAAGCAGCAGGATAAAGTAGATCACTTCGAACACAAACCAGACCGGTCCGAGGAGCTTGATGAAAAAAGTACGGTAGTCATAAGCGCGGAATTTCCGGGAGAATTCAAAGGTCACAGCCAGCAGCACCGACCAGATGACCGTTGTGACCAGGAGCATTCCCAGAAAGCCGCCGAGAGGTCCGTAATTCAGAAAAAACTCGACCAGCTCCCGTCCTGTTCCATAGCCACCAGCGATCACCACCGACTGGAACACGAACCCGGGAAGAAGGTATTTCTTAAAAAAAGAGGAGTTCATAAAATTCATCCCGGTCGACCTTGCGACTGTGTTCCCATTATTTACAAAATTTTACTCAATAATACAAATGAATAATAAAAAGCATCACGAATTCTGTGATAGCGCAATTTATTTTTATCATGGAAAATAGAATGTTTGCGTTTTCCAATTAATTAAGAAATAGTCAGATTTCATCCGATTTCATGCTGTCGCATGGAGAAAAGATATAAAAGGAGGCCTGGATCGAAGATCCCCCTTTTTAGTCTTTTCTGGAAGTTTTTGAAATTAAAGACAGAATAATTTTAATGATACTATATGGCAAGAAAATCAGGAGTTAGCGGATGGCTTTCTTGATTATATATCAAAGATGCAAGAGAAAAACATATGAAATTGACATAGGATTTTTTGGATTACCTGTGTGAAATGTACTGAAATACACCAGCAGGTGAGATGGTTGCACATTTATCATTCATGTCTCAGAGAATCCACTGGATTGGCTGCGGCAGCTTTGATAGATTGATAACCTACTGTTAAAAGAGCAATTAATAATGAAAAAGTACCACTAAGTATAAATATCCATATTCCAATGTTAATCCGATAGGCAAAGTTCTGTAGCCATTTATGCATGGCATAATAGGTAATTGGCCAGGCGATGACATTTGCAGTTCCGATTAAAATTACAAAATCTTTTGTTACTAGTTTGATAATCTGAAGGACTTTTGCCCCCAGGACTTTCCTAATACCTATTTCTTTCACTCGCTGATTTATTGTGATTGACGTCAATCCAAATATTCCCATACATGCAATGCCTATGGCCAATATAGAAGAAATCTGGATAATTCCTTTCCACCTTTTTTCTGTTTTGTAATGGTCTTCAAGAACATCGCTCAGAAATTTATAAACAAAAGGTTTTTCCGGTTGGATTTCCTTCCAGATTGACTCGAGATGCTTTAGTGTTTCAGGAATATTGCCGGTTGATACTCTTGCCAACAAATAGCGATATCCCCAATTCCCGGGCTGAATGTGGAAAATGGCTGGATCTATCTCATTATGTAAAGAGAGAAAATTAAAATCTTCCACAACTCCGATTATCATTAAGTTGTCAGGGAAGCCTCTGGATGCTTCTCCGATTGTTTTTCCCACTGGAGACTTTAAACCCAACTTTTCGATAAATTTTTGATTAACAATTACCGCATCTCTATCTGAAGCATATTCCCTTGAAAAATCTCTTCCTTGTATGATTTTCAAGCCCAGTGTTTCCATAAAATCGTAATCTATAGAATTGTCAAGAAAGCTAAAATTTTTTCCATCCTTTTTGATACTGCTATAAGCGCTGAAATTCCCAAAATTTGTAGTGCTGACAGAGAGACCTAGAACACCTGGACTTTGATTTGCTTTATTTCGGAACAGGTCAACGACCCTATCCTTATCTTTCTTTTCATTTTCGAGAATATCGATTACAAGTAAACCCTCTTTTTCAAATCCGATATCTCTATTAAGCATAAATCTTATCTGATTGCCCATAATGGCTGTCGACATGATCAAAAAAATGGAGAGAGAAAATTGCATAATGATAAGAGATTTTGTGAAACCCCTTTTTCCTCCCAATTTCAATTTGCCTTTTAAAGTATCATGCATATTGAAATTTGACATGACCAGTGCAGGATAACTCCCGGAAAGAATTCCTGCTGTAAGAGGAAGTATAATAAAAACGATTACAGTAAAAATATTGATGAAATTTTCAATAGCGATTTGCTTTCCAATGAATTCGTTGAATTGAGAAAAAATGATTGAAGCAAAAAAAACTCCTGTTGCCATAGAAAAAAAACTAACAACAAGTGACTCACTCCAAAATTGAAGAATTAATTGTTTTTTCCCTGCACCCAGGACCTTTCGTATACCAATTTCTGTTGAGCGGACAGTCGACATTCCCGTCGATAGGTTTATAAAATTGAAACACGCAATAACCAGAACAATTAGGGCAATTCCAATCAGAATATTATAGACTACTGGATTTGTCCCTCCGTACAAACCGGGATCAAAATGTATTTCGCTCATTTTTTGTAATGCAATCGAAAACGGATTTCCTTTTCCGTCCCAGTTTATTCTCTGGGAATACCAACTAAAATACTGCTCATAGAATGAGGGAAAGTTTTTTTCGATACTTTCCTTTGAAGCTCCTTGTTTTAAAAGAAGATAATAATGGGCATTAAAATTTGACCAGAATGTCAACGGATTTCCTCCGCCATAAGGCCAATAGCTGGCATAATTTGATATGTTCATTAATATATTGAATTGAATTGTCGAATTCTGGGGAATATCTTTTACTACTCCGGTAACAACATAATCTTTTTTATTTTGACCGAATGTGACGGTCATTGTTTTCCCGATGGGATTTTCATCGCCAAAATATTTAAGGGAATAACTTTTTGTCAGAACGACCGAATGATCATCCGCAATGCTGTTTGAGGATCTCCCAAGAATAAATGGGAACGTGAAGATGTCAAAGAAACAAGAATCGGCCATGTCGATATATTCTATGAACATTTTGTCCTTATATCTGACAATTCCCTCTCCTCCTTTATGTCTCGTCAGGAATTTTATTTCGGGAGAATATTCTTCCAATTCAGGACCCATGGGCATCGGGAACTGATGATGTCTCTCCAATACACTTCCGTCAGGATTATGAATAATTCTTATGATTCGGAAAAGAGAATCCCCATTTTTGTGAAAACGATCAAACGACAATTCATCTGCAACGTAAAAATATATCAAGATGCAACAAGTAAACCCCAAACTCAGACCTAAAATGTTCATAAGAGAATAAATCTTTTGTCCTCTGATGGTGCGGAATGCAATTTTTAAATAATTTTTGATCATCGTCATACTTCCATTTAATTTCATCTTCAGAAAAGCAAGCACAGCTAGACATAACTGAAAAGAAAGCCAGAGATAAGCATAATGCTTTCCTTTCTGTCTCTTGATATCCATGTAGGACTGCTCATAGATCCCGATCATGTATTCAAAGTCGAATTTCGGAATAAGAGCCTTAAGGATGAATCCGGCAATGTCTGGGATATTTAGCTTAACAATATCTTTTTTTTCATTTTTCAATTGGAACTCCTTCAGGAAAGCCCAGCCACATTCGATTATTGATTTTTTTCATTTCACTCAATACGCGAAATCCCGGTTTTGTTAGGTGATAGTATCTAATTGATCTTCCTCCGACTTTGGGAGAAGGACCTCCGGTGACTGTATTCAGATAGCCCAATTTTCTTAGCCTCTCCAACGGAACATAAATGGTAGCGATGGCATGATTTTTCCCCGTATTTTTTTTCAGAAACTCCCTGATAGTAATAAGGTAAGCGTTGCCTTCTAAATGAAAAACGGCAAGCAGGATATGCTGTTCGAGTTGGGTCAGTGATTTCATCGTTTACCTCTCAAGAGAGACTTTCATTGAATATATACGGAGCTTACCACAAAAAGTTGCAATTTGCAAACTAATTTGTTTGTAAATTGTAAACAATCTTAATCAGGAGCGCTGCAATGAAACCATAGATGATATACTGTTTTAACTCACTATTAAACTTTTCCATCGCTATGAACGAAGGCATGCCAACCGTGAAATACATTATTAGTATTGAATAATATCTAATCGGTTAATATGGGGAATATGGGATTAAGGTTAGCAATCAACCCTGACTTTCTCTATAATAGGGGAGACGTTTCAGCTTCTGCAGCTGAAGTCAGAGATAAAGGAATGACATCTCACTCTATTACCGAGAGAGAGAAAAGGATTCGGTCCGTCACTTTTTGGGGAATATTTCTCAATATTTTCTTGATGGTTCTCAAGCTTCTCTCCGGAATCTTGGTAAAATCTTCTGCTCTCATTGCTGACGGAGTCCACTCTTTCTCTGACCTGGCGACGGATTTTGTCGTCCTGGTCGGGACACGCCTCTCCAGCCGCCCTGCAGATAAGACTCACCCCTACGGCCACGGCAAGCTGGAGACCATTGCCTCGATGCTGATCGGCATGGTTCTGCTTATCGTCAGCTTCGGGATTATCTGGTCGGCTGGCGTTTCGATCTACCGCCATGAGCACAGCTTCCCCGGATACATGGTTCTGGTGGTGGCTGCCCTTTCTGTCATCTCCAAGGAGATCTTATTCTATGTAACCCAGAAAGTCTCCCGGATCACTCACAGCCCGGTCGTCTATGCCAATGCCTGGCATCACCGGTCTGATTCGCTCTCTTCGGTGGCGGTCTTGATTGGTGGTATAGCCGGCCTTTTGGGGTGGGGACATGCGGACCAGGTGGCAGCCATCGTCGTCGGCTTCATGATCATCGCTGTCTCGGGCAAGATTTTCTTCGAGGGACTTCTCGAGCTGTCCGAACATTCGGCTGACAGCGAATCCATTCAGGAGATTGAGAAAGTCCTCTTTAAAGATGTAAATGTTGCCGATTGGCATGCTCTGCGGACGAGAAAGCTGGGGGGTGAACTGGTTGTGGACGTTCACGTGCTGGTCGACCCTGCCCTCACTGTAAAGGAAGGTCATGATATATCGGTCAAGCTTGAACAGGAAATTCAGGAAAGGTTGTCCAGACCGGTCAACGTCCTGGTTCATATCGAGCCCTATTTGGAAGAGAGGCAGAAACAAAAGGAGTGAAAGGCGGCAATATCATTCTTTGAGCTAGATATTATATTATGAGATCGCAATGCTCCGCCCGCGATGACAATTATTCTCAAGAAAGGCTCGTCAGATTGGCTCGCCCGAAGAGGAAAAGATGCCGACAGAGGATGAAATAATATTCCTAATAGTTGATTTGAATAGAGTGTCGGCATATTTTATGAATGATTCAAGAAAATAGACCTATGCTGAGACCATGTTCAGCGAATGATTTCGCTGAGAAGGAGGAAAGATGCCGTTTGTGAAAGATAAACAATCCGGTTTTCCCACGCTGGGAGTGTTCGTTCCCTGCGACCCTCGAATCGATGATGCTTCCCGGAAAAGGGCGTTCAACATAGGAAAGAAGACAGCCGAACTGCTGGCAGAGAGGCTGCGGCTGCCCGATGGAAAACCTCCCAATGTCTATTACTGTTCTCATTTGGTGGACAGCGAGGCAACGGCTGATTCCGGGGCGAAGGAATTGAAGGAAGCCGGGGCAGAAGCCCTGTTCATCGTTCCCGACACCTGGTTTTTCCCCGGGAAAAGCGCTATAGCTCTGACTGCCCATTTCCCTCCGACAGCTCCCCTGGCCTGCGTGGGTGGGAACAATGCGCCCAAGCCCGGAGTCGTGGGGATAGACGCTCTTGTCGGCGCCTACGCCCAGACCGGACGTCTCTGCCTGATGGTCATAGGCAACATGCCGGAGACCGGAATGGACCCCGAGTTCGATGAGACGACCCAGGAGGAAATCATTGACCTGGCTTACGCCATCATGGCCTCAGCCGCCTTGAAAGGGAAAAGATACCTTTCCGTGGATACCGATTCCATGCAGATGGAGACTGCCCTGAACCATGTCCATGCCGCCCGGCGTTTCTTCGGCCTGGAGTCCACCCGGGAGTCGATGAAGATCTTTGCCGATATGCTCCAGAAGGGAGGAGGGTATGACTTGCAGGAGCTCAAGGAGCTAAGGAACTGGGTGGTGAACGTCAGGTTCAAAGACCGGATCTTCGCCAATACTGAAGAGATCGTTGAGTCCAAAACGCCTGTCTACACTCAGAAAATCAAGCCTCCTGCTCTATCCGAGGAGGATAAGAAAAAACTGGATGAAGGCCTGGCTCTGTATCTGATCATCAGAGATTACATAAAAGACATCAACGCCATCGCCGGTGGCTGGACAAATCAATTGGCCTGGGGTTCGGATAGAAGAGGGATCCCGCTTTCGACCGCAGATATCGCCGAATCCCTGTTCAACTCCACCGAAGACCATACCGGGAAAAAGACGGTGATCCCATTCGCTACGGAAAACGATATTCAAGGCCTTCTGACCATGATCACCTATTGTTATCTCTCCGGAGGTAAGCCGCCTCTCTTCATGGATTTCAGGAAGGTGTATGAGCCATGGGAGATAGAAAAG
>Ga0209427_10001875_pt1 | contig 24549 bp, 37 predicted proteins | sample DeeMarSWOR136_30_FD_187465 | JGI IMG/M metagenome (GOLD analysis project Ga0209427, IMG submission 187465) | Marine sediment microbial communities from White Oak River estuary, North Carolina - WOR-1-36_30 (SPAdes) (version 2) | ecosystem: Environmental > Aquatic > Marine > Intertidal zone >...
CAATTTTATTATTATTTAAAATATAAAATTTAATAGATTTTTGAGTTTTTCTAAACTATGGTTCCTTACAGCTTATTATTCTATTGGTTTCTTCTCGAATTGACTGAATAATATTCAGCAACTGAGCGTAATATAAATTATTAGACACTGCTTTAGCAGCTTGTCTTATAATTTCAATAGCTTTCTTTTCTTCATCAGTAATTGTTTCAACTGATTTTCTATCGTATAATTCTTTTACTTTAGCGTTAAAATCATCAGTTATCTCTTGCATATTTTCACTAGATTTCATACGGAATTGTTTTAGAACTTCCACAATAAGTCTTATATTCTCATTAACAGAAATAGTCTCTTCTGAAAATTTTTGCGACATAGTTTGAATCGCGGTGCTCATTTGATTTATTTGTGCAATAGTTCCATCAAGAGAAGCAGTAATTTGATTTATCTTATTTATCATTTCATTCAATAAATTTTCTGCCAAAAGTATTACCTTTAATTATATTATTTTAATAAATTTTATACCTTATTTGGTGAAATTTCTTTTAAATTTTTTACTGAAGCAATTGCTTCTGAAAGGATTAAATTAACAGTATCTTGGTTTAAAACTTCTCCCGATAATTTTTCAAATTCTTCAAGCTTAGAAATCAAATTATTAAGTGCATCTAAACCTAAACCCTCTTGAATCTTTTTCAATTCGGTTTTTGTACCCTCTCCAATTTCTTTTAATACAGCTAAATGTTTATTTTGGGTTATATCAATTTCTTGCGAAAATTCTGTTAATTTGTCATTTAAATTGGTAATCTTCTGCTCAATATTCTGATTTAAAGCATCTAATGAGGATTTTAAGCCTTGAATCGCTTGACCTAATTGAGCAATTCTTTTATATATAGAGTTTAAAAGATCAGTAAGCATTTCAGCCAAATTCTACACCTATATAACTTTTTTTTATATTACTTTTAAATTTCTTTTTTCTATTTCAATTATAAATATAACAGATTACTACAATAAAAAAATTTTTATGTTTTTGAACCTTTTGACTTTATAAGGTACTTCATGTTGTTAAAGCAACTAAATGTGCCGTTTTTGATATAATAATGGGCCATTAGCTCAGACAGCTGACGGGAGTTTATCTCGCTAACTGAAATGGTTAACAAGGTTTAAAAAAAGCTTGGTCAACAAGCGCAGGTCTTATAAATGACCAACGGACATACAAAATTAGAATTGTGTCCGTTTTTAGTAAAAACCTGAGATCCGGGGTTCAAATCCCCGATGGCCCATATTTACATTGGATAATCTTTAGATGGGAAGATCTCCATTTAATTTCAATCCTTCTAATATTGAAATTGTATTTAATTAATAAAATAGTTGAAAATCTTAAATTAATATATAGGTTACTTATCTATGTTGAGAGTAATAAGATTAAGTAACCACTTCTTTATTTGCATTAGATTTTTCAAGAGACCTGTTATAAAATTCTCTGGAAAATTCTTCTCTTGGTCTAAGGTTTGAACTGTAGTCATCCATTTATTTAATGCCAATTGAACCAAGCTTGCACCCTCTGCTTCCATAAACATGGGAACAACAGCAGCGCTTTCTCGAGCATCTCCAATTGCAAAATAAATTTTTCTATTTAAATCTTTAAGCATAACAAAATTAGCACATTCATCAATTTTCCTCTCTACTAGTATAATTTTGAGAAGTTGAGTTTTAATATCATTTTCTTTAGACTCAAAGGAGGTTTTGCGTTTCTTAAGTTTTGGATGAATTTCAGTGATTAATTTATCACCAGTAGATCCTTCTGGAAAAAATTTCGCAATCTTTAAACTATTATCTAATGCTTCAATGGAAATAAACTTTTTAGTATTTGAATACAAAATTGCCTGAGATCCGCCAATATTTTCACTAGGTGATAATTTAATAAATATATTTCTCATATTTATTGAATTACAGGTATGATATGCTAGTTCAAATAATTCTCGCGTAGATAATTGTCCGTAAGGTTCTTCAATTTGTTTAGATCTCCATTGTGATGAGATAACACTATTAAATTGATTTAAAAGTCGATTTTCCATTGCTTAAAAAATCTCCGAATATTTATTATTATATAGTTCTACTAGTTTTTATGTTTTCTGATCAAATTGTTTTCCCGTTATTATTTAGATGCAAAATTAAAAAAACATTACTTTTGAATGGTTTGTTCATATGCTTTTTCAAGTCTATCAACAGCAGAAATAATATCTTCTGTTCTTGCTCCTATAGCTGCATTCATTACAATATACGGAATTTTGTAATCAGCACAGCATGTTCCAAAGGCATTCTCTTCAGGATTATAGACTCTAGGACCAGTCACCCTTAAATTGTATAATGCACCCCCTAAAGCAAATAAATTTTCTTTCTTTAATTTTTCTAATGACATTGCTACTGCAATTGGATTGAACACTTCTAATAACCTTTCCTTTTTTTTATGAGCAAAAGCCTTTAATTTTTCCTCAAGTAATTTTTTATTACTTTGTTGCTCTTCAATTAGTTGTTGATAACCTTCAACCCCCAATGACAATATAGAAATCAGAAAGTTGACAACAGGAGTTGCAGAAGCGCGGCCTGCATAAGCTTGACTAATTTTAGCAATGATTTTTTCATCAGGAGATGCAATTAGAGCACCCCCAACAGGAGTAAGAATATTTTTATCGGTAGATTGTATAATAACATCAATCCTACCAGCATCAATACCTGATCGAATCAATCTCATCCATTCTGGACTTTGAACACCATATGCGTTAATAACGATATGAACTAGGTTATTATCTTCTGCAAATTTGCTAATTGCTTTAATGTCATCATGCTCGCGAGGGGGAAAAAAACTCGTTAATGAAATTACAGCAAAACAATCTTTATCAAGATTAGCTTTTATATCATTAATCGGAATTCTTACAGCGTCTCCGAATATTTTACCCTCAATGATTTTAATTTCCATTCCCATCAAATCAATACCCTTTAAGAGCGATTTATGATCAATTTGAGGAAGTAATACTGTCCTTTTACTAAGTAGGTTTTTATCGTTCCAATTAGGCTTAAGAGCACCCAAACATAAGGCTAATGCCATTCCAGTACATAATGGTAAAACTATAGCACTTCTAATATTAGGCAACCCAAATTTTCTAAGGAAATCACGTGCTAAATAATTAGATAACTCATACATAATAGATCCACCAGGCGCTTTTGGTTGAGGAGCAGTTAGAAAACCACTTCTTCCTATACCATGACAAAATCCTGCAGAAGTCTTCAAATGTAATTTTGAAGCAATTCTTGCTTCACGTTCACCAACCCTAGATGCTTTATCATCTTTATCAGTATCCATATTAGAAAGGGATTGGAGCAAATATTCAATTTGTACATCATTCCACGGTTTTTGAGGTATACTCTTTTGCTCAAATAATACTTTAATTGGGTTTAAAAAATTATCTAATACTAGTTGTCCTCGCGTTAGCATATTCTGAGGAATGGGTGAACTTTCAAAATATTTTATTATCTCATGAAAATTTACCATAAAAATCACATTTTGAATTTTAAATGGCGGCCCTCGAGGGGAATCGAACCCCTATCCCTCCGCAGGATAACTGGGTTTGAAGCCCAGCGTCAGAGACCACTCTAACCATCAAGGGCCTTAATAGTAATTTTGATTATTTTTCTTTAGATCAAAAAATTCTTTGATTTAAATGAATTTTACGATTACTTTTTATTTTTTTCTTTTCGATTTTTTAATTTATTGGATTATTCGATCTTTAATATCTTCACAATTTACCCGTCTACAGCCTGGGGACATTAAACCAAGATTATAGATGCTATCTATGAAATTGACAATAATATGTGACGTCGCGCCAAATACTACATATTTCTTCCCATTAGGGGCTCTATAATTAAATTTTCCAACTCCTATGCGATCTCCTTTAAGCATATAAGTTCTCTCTCTATAATTCTTTTTATTAGCAAAAAAACTTATAGGAATTTTGACAATTTCCTTGACCTCGTCTTCTTGTTTTAACATTTTTTGATCTTCATTTATATAAGCAACAAACGCTGTGATAATAAAACCTTTAGGTGTTAGATGATCATCAATACAACCTAATATTTTAACATCAGATTTAGGGATTCCCAATTCTTCCTCTAATTCCCTTAATGCGGTGTCTAAGTATGATTTATCTAATTTAGGATCGAATTTTCCCCCAGGGAAAGACATCTCTCCAGAATGTTTATCAGTTTCTCTTTTAGTACGCCTTATCATCACCAAATCATAAGGCTTGTCTCGATATGGAATGATTAAGAAGATCACTGCGGAGTTTATAAAAAATTCATGCTTCATGGAGAGTCTATCTAAAGAATGGAAGTTTTTTAATTTGCCTTTTATAAAATTTTCATTAAAAACAAGATTCATTATTTTCAGGTTGCTACAGGTTTTCTTTTCAATATATTAAAACTCTTTAGTTATTTGATCTCTATATTTAATATATTCCTTAACTTTTTTCATTTTATCAATTTTAAATCGTTTTAATCCTAATTCTGATAATTGGTATCCATAAACTCTTTCTAAAAAATTAGAAATCATATATGCGGTTGCACCCCATACAGTATATCTCTTTCTAGTTATATTATCTAGGTAATTAAAATAAAAAACAGGAAATTTATTTCCATTGATATCAACTGCTTGTTCTCTGAAATTTATTTTTTTAATAAAAAAATCAATTGGTATTTTAACGATCTCTTGGACTTCTCTTGGATCCTTGACTAATTTTTGATTTTTATCTATAATTCCAACAAATGGGGTAATAATGTATTTAGTCATAGTTGGGAAGTCATCAAGGCACCCTATAATTCTAATATCTCCTCTAGAAACTCCAATTTCTTCTTCTGTTTCCCTTAATGCAGTATCTTTTAAGGATTTGTCAAAATCAGGTTCATATTTACCTCCTGGAAAAGACATCTCACCTCTATGTCTTGTTCCTTTATTTGTTCGATGAATAAGAATAAGCTCATAAGGTTTATCTGTGTGTGGAACAATAGTGAATAGAACCGCTGAGCTAGTAAAAAAGTCATCTTTTAATGTTATTCTTGATGATGATTCACAGGGAATTAATTTAGGTACAATTAAGTACTCTTCGAAGGTCAACTCTAATTTATCCATTATAAATATAGGAAAAAATTTTAAGAGAATAATAATTTAACTATAATAATATTATATCCTAATAAAATTTTTAGATAGTTGATAAATATGAAACTTCCTAAAGACCTTAGAGAGAAAGGAGAGCTTAGTAGCATAACAACTAAGGGTAAAAAATGCTCGGTAATCGGTTGTGGTGAAACAGCTATTCGATCACTTTCAGAAAATAAATGGAAAAATTATATGGAAAAAGCAAATTTAAAATTTGTCGAGAATAAACAACATAAAATCTATTTATGTAAAACTCACTATAAGGATTCTAATAAGTTTAGAAAATCTCAAGAAAAATTATTTCAAAAGAAAGGATTCTTAGAAAATTCTACTTCTATGGGTAAAGGAAAACGTTTTGATTGATTTTTATAAAAATTTTAATGCTTTTACGGTACTAATATCATTTGCTCATAAAGAGTATTAGTAAGAGCATACTGGGTATTAACGATTCCGATTGTCAACAATGATAAAGCCAAAATAAGAATTATAAAACCAATTAATTTCTTTCTCATTAAAATCAAATTTAGTAATATTGGATAAAATTAAAAATTTAGGTTACGTTATTTTGTAAGTTTTTCTAAAGTTTCAATTTTCACATCGATTTTTTTTAATTTTGTGTCAAATTCTTTAGCTTTTTTCTCAAAATCCTCTTTTGGAATCTCTTTGGCATGATAGCGCCCTTTATTAAGATTTCGTTCTGCTTGCAACTCCGTTTTTTCCATTTTTAATTCTTTAATCCACAACTTCATACCTGCAATCAACTTTTTTCTTTCGGTTTCTAAATCTGCTTTTTCTTGTTTGTATTTTTCTCTCAACTTCTCAAATGATTCTTGATCTACTTTATGTAGTTTATACTCTTTAGTTAAATTCTTGAGCTGGAAGATTTTAGTATCAATATCATTTTGAATTCTCTGCACAATAAACGGTTTTTCCATCTTTTGGTCAATTTCTGCTTCATTTTTTTTGAGTTCACTAATCAAAGTCTTTATTGCATCAAGTTTAACGTTAATGGATTTGTTATATTCCTCATCTACTTCATATTGAGCTTCTTTTAAAGTTTTTTGAAGTTCTTTTAATTTTTCAGAAAGTAGCTGCTTATTTAACTGAATATCATTATATTCTATATATAGTATCATTTGTTCTTTAACTTCAAATGGAAGTGGTGTTTCGACAATCTCTTCTTTTTCTTTACTCTTTTTTCCTTTTTTTTCAGGTTGTTCTACTTCTATTTCTTCGTCTTCAAAAATAACTTCTTCTGGCTCTTCTCTTGATGGCTTTGCTAATATTATTTTTGGCTTTTTCACCTCTCCTTTATTAGATCTTGAGAGATCTCCAAGAACTGGCTTACCACATATAATACAGAACTTGTCTGAGCTTTTTAAGGGATTTCCACAATAAACACAGTATTTTGCCACAGTTTTTCACTTTTATTTGATTTTGTATTAAAAATAATACTATATTTAAAATAATATATATTTAATTAAATCTTATTGGAGTCCAATCTTTAAGATGTTTCTTAATGTCTAAGTTTTATTAATAACTATATTCATTTAATTCTTAAACGTTTTTAATTTTTAATCATTAACTTGCATTATAGTCATTTTTAGACAAAGTCTTGATTAAAATGGTAGAAATTGAAGAAAAAATCCCAATTCACATTGGATTATTTGGTCATATCGACTCGGGAAAAACAGCTGTAGCAGCAGGTTTGAGTGAGTATATATCGACTGCTGGAATTGATGCGCACCCTCAGAGTAAAGAAAGAGGAATTACAATCGATTTGGGATTTACCAGTTTTGTTTTAGAAAATTATTTGATCACTTTAGTTGATGGTCCTGGTCATGCTGATTTGATAAAAATTAGCGCTTCCTCGGTAGAAATTATTGATTGTGCATTAATTGTAATAGATATTAATAAAGGCCCTCAAGTTCAGACGGGAGAACATCTAATTATGATTGAATCTCTTAATATTAAAAAAATTATAATTATACTTAATAAAATAGATTTATTCTCTAAAAATTTAGAAGAGGAGATTACTAAAACAAAAAAATTTTTTGAATCTACCTCCTATGGTTCCCAAGTTCCTATTTATGCTGTCTCTGCTAAAAATAAAGAAGGTTTTGATGAACTAAAAAAAGGAATTTTAACTACAATCAAATCTTTAAAGATAAAAAGAAATTCAGAAGGAAATTTAATTATTCCTATTGATCACCATTTTTCAATTAAGGGTAGAGGAGCAGTAATTACCGGCACTATTTTACAAGGGACTTTACATCTTGACCAAAAATTAGATGTTTTACCAGTGAATACTTCGGGAAAAGTGAAATCAATCCAAATTTTTCATCAGGATGTTGATACCGCTAAAGCAGGAGATAGAGTGGGAATAAATGTCAAAGGATTGGAAGTTAAAAAAATTTATAGGGGCTGTTATGCCACAGATAATAAAGAGGCTTTTGAATATTGTGATTTATTAGAAATTTATGTAAATAAAAATAAATTATTTAAACCAGAAACAAATTTCGGAACCCAAGTGCATGTTACAATCGGTATGATTACAACCGTTGGCAATTTATACCCTTATTATGAGATACAAGGTAAAAAAGTTCAAACAGCTATATCAAATTCTAATAACGACTTTTTTGCTTATTTATGGTTAAATGAGAAGATACTGATAAATAAAGAAAAAACATTTATATTAATCAGTCGCTTAGATTTACCTCCTACAACTTTACGCATCTTAGGAGCAGCAAAGTTGATGAAAATATATAAAGATCCACCAATATTATATAAATATAAAACTAAAAGAGGTATTATCCAGAATCCTGAACATTCTCAAGGTATTATATGCAAGGGGTTAGCTCAGAGTCTTGATGGAGCAAGAAGAATTGTTGGTCGAAAATTGGAGTCTCCTTTTACTAAAATTATAGGACCCTTTGGAACAAAAGGATTAGTGATCGTAGGTTTTCAAAATGATAAAGAAAAAATAAAAAAGGGAGATTACGTACTATTAAAAGAATTAAGGAGTTTTAAATTGAAATCTAAAAAAGATTTAAATGTTCAGAATTAATTAATATTATTAAGTGAGATAATGAAAATGGAAAGAATTCAACCTTCTGAAATTGATATAGACCAAGAAATACTGGCTGAATTAATGCGTGATTTAGAACAGTTGGAGAGCTCTACGGACTTAGAAGGAACCGCTATTGTTTCAAAGACAGGTTTAAGAATTGCAAGTTCTGAAACTGCAGATGTTGTAGCCGATATCTATAGTGCAAGTCCGGCCACATTAATTTCTTTAGGTGAAAAAATAAGTACTGGATTAGGGCAAGGAGAATTAAGGGAAATTGTAATCAGGGGAATAAAGGGCTATACTATAATATTAGTTGGAGATGCTGATAATAATTTTATGCTTTTTACAAACTGTAAAAAAGGATATAAATTAGGATATTATTTTCATAAAATTCGAAAAGCCTTCAAAGAAATGGAACCAGTTTTAAAACAAATTCAAGCTCAAGAAGTTCAACCTAAATACTAAAATAAGAAGTTGAACATAATTTTATCTCTTTTGCCATTTTACTTCATCCCCATCATTTAATGACCAAACCAACGCACCTACATTAGGTGAGTAATCATTAACTAGATATATCCAACCTCCCTCCACTCCGTCAATTTCTACTACAATAATCCCCCATCCATAATCCACATAGCGAATATCACACCATTTATCTAAAGCATCGAAAGCAGTTGTTTTTCCGTTTTCAAGGGTAAAATTATCTTGAATTTTAATAGAACCATTGTTATAGTCAACAAGTAAAGATATATCACTCACACTTTCTTTTGTTTCATTCACAGGACCCTTATATAAGTTGAAATTAAACCATAACAACATACTAAAAGAAATTATGCCTATAACAGCAATTATGGTTAGTTTATACATTTTTTTCATAAAATTTACTCACAAATTCAAAAAAAAAATAAATTTTAAATAATTTTAGTTTAATCTTATTTTCTTTCTTATGGTTGGGATCATAATTATTAAAATACTAATAATTGTTATTCCAAAGATCAATCCCAGAAACCCTGGTATCCCATTCCCTGTCTTTTGAAAGTTTAATTCATAATCGCTTAGAAAAATCTCTAGATCGGGACCAAAAACGCTCTCAACCTTACTATAGACTAATAAACCAGTAGATTTGTCGTAAATCATAGTACTATTCTGATTTCTATTATCTTGTTCAAATACGAATTCGACCATAAAATCATACTCCTCGTATGTAAATTCTCCAGGCATAAACCCACTCTTATTTACTTGTTCTTCAGCTAAAACAATCAAATTTTCAACATCATTTATCTGAATTAAAAATCCAGAATGGAAACTGTTATAACCAATTGCTAAGGACAATCCTGCTTCACTATTAGATACGTTATAAAAGCTTGTGTTTGTCGTTAATATACCGGTATTATTTTCTAAAAAAGTTATGTTAATATGAGGAATAGGATCATTAAAACATGATTTCCCAAAAGCATTAGGATCCTTATCATAAAATCCCGTAAAATTAACGATAATTTGGCCTCCAGGATTAGTAACAGCATCTCCTCGCACACCCCAGTTTAAATCTAACCATGTAAATTTTGAGTCAAATTGAGTTACGTTATAAAGGTATGATCTGTTCAAATCTAATTCTTCGGAATATTTTTCAGGAATAGTGATACTGGCTTTAGACTCACTAATTGCAAAAGAAAATAGCAAAGGAAGTATTATTAAAATTATCAAAATCTTAATCGAAATACAATTAACTCTCATAATTATGCATTTTTTTATTATGAATATAAGGAAACTTATCCTAGTATAAATTTCCTATTTATTAGATAATTATAGATATTTTAAAAAGATTATCTGTTTTAAATTATATTTTTTTAGAGTAATTTAAAAAGATACTACAAGAAAAAAAAGTATGGAAAATGCGATAAAATTTCATTGTCCTCATTGTAAAAATACTTATATTTATTTTGTGAATAGAATTACTTCTTGCCCAATATATAAATTATCTTTTAATAAAGATATGCAAGAATTATTAGAAGATGAATATATCTTGTAAAATGAGGAATTAGCAGCTATAATAGACGTTTTCAAAAAAAATGAAATTAAATCTTTTTCAGAAAATCTGGAGTGAGTCTTTTCATTTTTAACCAAAAAAGATATTAATTTCTAAATTTTAAGAATTATTTCAGAATTTAAATAAAAATTATGATAGAGTTAAAGAATCCTGATTTTAAACAATATAGACATCCAGAATTTCTTCAAACCTTACATTTAAAAAAATGGGAACAAAAATTATTAAATTTATTTTTAATAAGAGAAAGATTTCAATTAACGAATGATAAAATGAATGAGATTAAATTAGATCAACAAAAATTTCATGGAATTCGAATTGTTTCGAAAATCATAATTGACTCAAAGATGAAAGCATAGTTTGATCCATTTTTAATTAATATCTAAAAAAGTAAATTTTAGAACTTTTTAGCACCTATTCTGTTCAATATTTAAAATTATCGTCCCTGTTCTAATTTTATTAAGGTTAGGGAGCTGAATCTCGTAGGATAAATTTCCTAGATCCTTATTAAACTTCATTAATTATTAATTTTTATGGAAGGTAGTATAGAACGAACTAGTTCAGATTGTGAAATAGAGAAGTCAAATCACTTATTATTAATTAGAAAAAGATCCTATAGGATTGCTTTACTCAGTACATTTTCAGCATTAGCAGTAGTGTTAGGTTATATGCTTGCGTATCTTCCTAATATTGAATTATTTACATTAATGATTTTTTTGTCAGGGTTTATTATAGGAAAAAGAGACGGATTGATTGTTGGATTGCTGAGTGCTTCGATTTTCACATTTTTTAATCCTTTAGGAGCATCTCCTCCACCTCTTTTTATTTATCAATTGTTCCATTATTCTCTTACGGGATTATCAGGTGGATTAATAAAGGATTTTCTGAGCAAAAAAGATTATTTTCATCCAAGAGAAGATTTGTACACCTTTCGCGTTATGGTTATTTTTGGAATAACAGCAGCTATTCTAACTTTTACTTATGATATTTTAAGTACAGCTATTGGGGGTTTTTTAGTTTCAACATCGCTGGAATATTTCATAACCACCTATATGACGGGGATTATTTTTACACTCGTGCATTTTATTGGAAATATTCTTGGATTTGTGTTTTTATTACCTGGTTTAATCCAATTAATAACTAAATTATTGGATTAGAATATATTAAAAAAAGTTAAACCTTTTGAAAACAAAAAAATTTATGCTACTAAGCTTACGCAAGTAATGTTACCTTTCCACCTGCAGATTCAATTTTTTTGATGGCTTGTTTTGAAGCTTTATTAACAGATACATTTATAGTTTTAGTAATTTCTCCACGACCTAATATTTTCTGAATATTTAAATCATTAAGATTAATGCTATAAGTATTTCCAGATTTTGATGCTTTATTTTCTTGAGTAAGTTTTTCAATTTTAAGATCTAGATCCTTTACATTTAAGGTATTGATATTATAAATCCGAGTAATATCTTGAGGCCTTTTAAACCCTTTTTTTCCCATATCCCAATCAGGATCAGGAAAACCTAGCTCTTTTTGTTTAAGATAATATGATTTTTTACTTTTTTTCCATTGAGTAGTTTTACCTCTACCTGCTCTTTGTCCAGTTTTCCGATGCTGTCCTACTCTTCCATATCCAATGGTACGAGTTCCTCTTTTCTTTCTTATTTTTCTAGGAAATTTTCTCATTTTAGGTTTTCTCCAAATAATTAAATCATTTTATGAATCAATTCATTAATATAAATATCAACATAACCAAGAATGCCACCTTCATTATAATGTTTTTTAATTGTACCCCGAATTCCTTTTCTTGCTGGGTGTAATCGAAATACTGGTTTAATTTTTTGAATATCCCTATTTCTATATTGTATTTCTCCTGCTAGTAAAGCTTTTGCAAACTCTTTTATATTTTGATATTTGGTAAATTCTTTAATATTTTCATCTGTGAGTGGTTTATTTCCCTGTATTTTACCACGAACTCTTAATAATCTTACTAAGGTTTTTTCATCGATTTCACCATAAGCAATATAATCTTTACATTTATTAAGCATACCTATATAGCTCTTTTCTCCCCAAATAAGAACTCCATGATTTATTTTGTGCATTCTTAACATTTTTAACGTATCTTGAATTGTTCCTCTCATTCCGACGCCGCCTCTTATTCTTACTGCAAAATATAATGTAGGGGCTTTAAGTTGTTTTATTTTTGTTTTTTTACGTGTTATTATTTCATTTTCAGCCATCATATACACCACTCATAATTTATATATTAAAATTAAATTTGTGAGCATTTTTTAATGCATTAAAAGTTGCTTTTACAAGATTTTCGCTAGTTCTGGTATCACCAAACGTTTTACTCCAAATATCTTCGATTCCAGCTAATTTTAATACTTGCTTAACTTTATCTGCACATGCTAATCCAACTCCTGCAGGGGCAGGAATTAATCGTATTTGAACAGAACCGCATTTTCCATTCACTTTAAAAGGAACGCTATGAGTTCCACCACATCCACATTCTCCACTTCCACAACCTCTTAATACAGGAACGACAGATAATTTTGCTCTATCAATTGCTTTCCTAATTGCAGGTCCCACTTCACGGCTTTTAGCTGAACCAACTCCTATAAATCCATCCGCTCCTACAATTACTACTGCCTTAAATTTAGATCTCTGACCGCTAGCGGTCATTTGCTGTACCATTTTTATGGTTATGACGTCTTCTTTGAGTTGTGGGAGTAAAATATCAATAATCTCTTTTTCTTTTACAACTAAATTATTGGCAAATATTTTATCTAATGTTATTAGTCCTTGTTGGACCAATTCTCCAAGTTTTGTTCTTGGTACCCATGTTTCTTCAATATTTCTTGTACGACTCACTTCTACTCACCATTCAAGCTTTACTTTCAATAGTTTTTCTTGTATCAGTAAAAATTTGACTTATTTTTAATGGATTAATTTTATTCTTTTTAAGGTATCCTGAAAAAATTTGATCATATTTTTCTGGTTCTTCACTTTTTAAAGTTTTAGCATAATTTTCGATATGCTTACCCTTTATTCTATCTTCAAAATTTTCGGGAAAGAATTCTTCTCGATAGGGAATTTCTAATCCTGCATCAAGAACTCCCTTAAAAGCGGCAAGAACTCTATTTCTATGATAAAATACTCCTAAATCGAGAATTACTTCTTGAATATTATTCTTTTTTGCTCGTAATCCTGCAAGGTAACCGGTTAAATATGCTGCTGGCATATTACCCGTATTTGCCTTCCAACCATATTTAAATATTAATTCTTTAGAAAATGCAGAAATTACAACTTTATCTCCTCCTAGCATTGATTCAATTATTTGAACTCTAACATGCTTATTCGATGTTCTTATAACCAACCTCAAAGATTTTGATTTTAGCAATTTCAACCTTCGATGGTAGTTAGTCTTTCCTTCCGAACGCCTTCGAAAAGATCTCCGATATCGTGGACCCTTTGTCATTTTTTTATCGTCCTCTTCTCATTAATTCTTTTTCTTTAATATAACGATGCATTTGAGCAACACTAGCAAACATACCACCTTTAGCGTTTTTATATAACTTTCTATAGGTAGCTGTAGTGATTAATTTTCGATCTCTTAATTTCTTCAGTTCTCGTCTTTGGGGGCGAATTTTCTTCATCCATGCCTTTTTTTTAGGGGTGCGAGAAAGTTTTGTTCCTTTTCTTTTTCCCAGACCTCTGGCTCTACCTCTTTTTTTCCTTTCATGGAGTATTTTCTTCCGATAATTTGAAATTCCTTTTTTATATTTTTTCTGTATAATCCCTTCTTTTACTAAATTCCTAACATCTTCTCTAGTTATCGCCATGGATATCTCATCAATTAAATATGGGTCAAAATAAACTCTATTTTCCCCACATTTTAAAATCTCTGCTGCCATACGTCTTTGGGCTTTTAAACTCATTCTAGATCACGGTTATTATTTATTAATCTTTATTTAACGAATTTTCTAAATCATCAACATCAAGTAATTCTTCATCGAATTCATCAATCGAAGATTCTAACATTGATTCAAAAGTTTCTAATTCTCTTTGCGAGATTCCAATATTCAATACTTTAAATCCTCTACTTTGAGCATAGTCTACTAAAGCAATTCGTTTTTTTGCACCTAATCTACCTGAAACTTTTATAGCGTGTTTTCTGTTATTTAATCCTTTAAAATCATCTAAAGTAAAAATTCTTACTTCTTCATATCCAGATGGATGCAATCCTCGCACTTTTTTGGGATTTCTATAACCTACTGATGGTGATTTAACACCTGTTTTAGTTTTTTTTCGGGTTTGAGAATCAATTCCTCTTGCTTTTCTCCACGAATCTTTTACTCTTTTATGTCTCCATGACTCTACACGTCTAAATGAAGGACGTTTCCTATTTATTCTTTTCCTAACTTCTAATAATCGTTTCTGTTCCATTATTTTAACCTCATCTTATTTAATTTGCCAGAGAATCTCATCTTGGAGTTGAATTTTATATAAATAGACGCCATCTTGAAATACTCTCGGATCCTTCTTTCGTATTCGACAACATCTTTTAAGATTAGCAGCAGTTTGTCCCAGAGCTTCTTTATCTGGTCCAATTAAAATAACATCATCTTTTTCTACTGATACTTCTACATTATCTACAATATTTGTTACTCTTGGGGCTCTTTCGCCCAGAAAGTTAACCACATGTATTTCTTTAATATCTGATTTTATCTCAACATTACAAGGAAAATGAGAATAGCAAATTTTACATACATATTTGTAATTTGTTTGTACTCCTATAATTAAGTTTTTAATAATATTATATACTGTTTTTACTAATGCGACTGTTTCACTTTTAGGGAAATGTGAGGCAAAGATGATTTTATTATCTTCTATTGAAACTTTAATCCCTCGAATATGAGAGAAATCTTTCGTAATTTTTCCATTTGGTCCTTTTACAGTAATATGGTGATTCCCTCCTAATATAACTTCAACCCCCTCGGGAATTTCCAATTCTTCTTTAATCATTGCTGTCTTTACCATAATAGATTACCTTTCTTTTAGCATTAATATATATAACATAAGGTTAATCCGCCTATATTATTCTCTTCTGCTTCACTCATTGTCATAATTCCTTGATTTGTGGTAAGTATTATTAATCCTAAACCAGGAGCAGGAAGTAATCTTCTTTCTAATTTTTCATAATCTCCTATCTTATAATTAAGCCTCATAAGTCCACCACATTCATTAATTTTACCAAGTAGGGCAATTTTGAATTTTCCTTGCCTTCCATCATCATATCTTTCAAATTCGCCAATATAAGCGTGTTGTTGAAAAATACGTAAAACTTTTTGGATAAGCTTACTTGCGGGACTTATGATTACCTCTTTTTTTCTTGCCCTTTCTGCACTTTTTAACATATTACAACAATCTGCTAAAGTATTTGTCATAAAAATTCACTCCTTTTTATTTTTTAGTCAAATCGGTGAAATCCAATTTCTTTTCCTATTTCATAAAAACATCTTCTGCATAGATTCAGACCATATCTTCGGATAACTCCTCTATGTGTATGGCACCTTCTACATTCTCTTTGTCCTTTTCCACTATTTCTTCCTTGTGGCAATATAATCATCCTTTTTTTACTATTTTTTCTTCAATATTTACATATATTCTAAATCTAATTTTTCTACTATTTTTACTCCAAAGTTTTTCTGTAAGAAATATTGTGCTTCTGCTCGAGAAACATAGTGATGTTTTGAGATTTTTCCTCTACTTTTCCTTCTATATTTAACTCTCATGCCAGGTCTGACTATTCTACCAACCACATCCAAACCCCAAATCCCAATCAAGTTATCATAATCGATTCCTGGTATAGTAATGTGTTCAGTTATACCAAATCCAAAATTTCCATAATTATCAAAACTTTTTCGCAAAATTCTATTATTATTAACTATTAAAAGTCTCTTTAATAACTTTTCAGCTTCTAATTTTCTAATAGTAACTTTAGTCCCTATAGGACGACCTTTTCTTAAATTGAATTCTTTTACATTTTTTTTTGATAAAGTTTTTACAGGTTTTTTATTTGTGATTGTCTCTAGTACTGTAGCAGCTCTCTCTAATTCTTCACCGCCTATACCCACTCCAATATTTAAAACTAATTTTTCTAAATATGGTTTTTTCATAGCACTACTCCAAAGCTCTTCAAACTCTGCTGCTTGCGCTTTTTGTCCCTTCTTTGTTGCTTTAGTTGACATTATTATCTCCTTTTTATTATTCCAGCTTAGGTAAATTTATCTCAGGTTGGCCTTCTCCTATAATAAAGGTGTAATCATATAAAGTTTCTGTGTGTTCTGAATTATGTTGAATAGAAACTGTACTAGCTTTAGGTCCAAACCTTTTTAAAATGCTTATTATTTTTCCGATTTGTCCAATATTTTTACCAGACATAATGATAGCTAGATTTCCTTCCTTAAATTTTAAAACTTTTAGGATTTCTTGTTCAGGAACTGAAATTTTTAATACATCCATTCGTTTATAAACATCTTCTTTAGGATTTTTAGGGTCCTTCACTCGAATTAGTACATTTCTTCCATCATGCAAATTTAGCTGAATATGACCTCCTCTTAGCGTGACTTTTTGAATTATTCTGCAAAGCTTAAACATACTTTCTTTTTCAGATATTTCATGTAATATTAATCCATGGTGTGAATCTGGAAGGATACGATAGAATTTTTTCATTTTTTCTATGCTTAATACATCCATTAAACCAACAGGGTAAGCAATATCCCTTACTATCTTTCCATCCACTTTAAAGTATCCTAAACCAATTAACTTTTTAGCCTCTCTATAATTATCTACAATTTCAAGAAGATCTCTTACTATATGAAGTAATGGTAAACAAAATCTGCTAGTATGAGGACCTGGTGCAGCTTTTATAAAAAATTTGCCATGTTTTCTTCTGATTTGTAAATATTTCGGCGTATTTAGGCGCTTTAAAACTTTTTGTCCAGCATGTCTAGTCATTTATTTTTCCCCCATTTCTTTTTGTTTTTTTGGTGCTTGTAATTCTTCCTCCCCAAAACCATAGAGTGCTTTTCTTTCAATCATACTAGCTCTCCAAGGATCCATCTTTTTCTCATCCTTGAACTTGGTAATGATTAAATTAGATACATGAATGGCCGGATGAAATTGAGTACCATCAGTTTTTTCAAAGACCGCTTCTTTCACTTTTGCTCTTTGATTTTTGAGAATTTCTGTGACTTCTCCTTCAAAATCTTTATATTCACCTCTAATTATTCTTACATTATCTCCGACTCTAAGTGGAAGAGATTTTATTCCATACTCTTCTCGTAGAAAATCTGCTACTCGAGTTGATAATAATTTGGATCTTTGATGATTTTGATAATTAAATAAAGCCTTCCTTTGTTTTCCTGGTTTTCTTGAGGTTATTTTCATAAAATTCAACTTTTTTATTATTAACTATATTATTAACGAAGATATTGATGCTAAACGTGGAAATAATTCAGCAGCTTCTCTAGCGATAGGACCTCTAATTTCAGTACCTTTGGGGTCGCCTTCTTTTGTTATGATTACACCCGCGTTATCTTCAAAGCATAAACGACTTCCATCTAATCTCCTATAAATCATTTTTTGTCGAACTATTACTGCTTTCATTATGTTTCCCCGTAATTCTGGTCGTCCCTTTTTAATTGTGACAGAGCAAACAGATCCTACAGTAGCTTTGGGTAACCTCCTTAATCGAGTCTTGGAGTGGTCAACATTTATAATTTGGGCAATTTTTCCACCAGAATTATCTGTAATAAAAATTTTAGAACCATTTTGAAGTCCATAGCTTGTACGTGGTTTTACCATTCTTTTCCGGCCAGTTTTTCTTCGAGTTCCCATTTAAACCACCCCACTAGAAACTTTTTCTAAAATTATAAACGCTTTGGTTTTGGAGATCTTCCTACTTTCACCAATTCTTACTAAATCTCCCAAATTTATCTCATTTCTTAAGCATTCTGGTAAATGACATGCAAGACGTGAATTTCGTCTCTCATATCGTTGATACTTTTTAACAAATTGAACATAATCTTGCCTAATAATTACAGTATTCCGAGATTTTTTACTCACAACTAGTCCTTTTGTAATTTTTCCTCTTATTCTTGTAGTTCCATGGAAAGGACAATTTTTATCATTACACTCTCTCGTTTTGGGAGGATTTACTCCTGGAATACCAATATTTCGAACACTCATGTTATCTTCTCAACCATTTCTTCTTTTTTAGACTTCTTAATCTATTTTCAGGAAGTCCCACAATCTTTAAGCCATTAACTTCCAAAAAATCTTCATAAATTTTAAACCTAAATAGGTAATTCTTTTTGATATATTGTTTTATTTTTTCATTTTTTTCAGTAACTAACATATTTTGTGTATCATCAATAACCATACCAATATTTAGGTATTCGGAATCATGTGATCCTGATTTTTTTTTTGCGTAAACTTCTAATCCTATTAAATCATGATAGATTAAATATTTTGGATCAATCATTGTTGTTCCTCTCTTTTAATCGTAAGAATTCGTGCAATCTGTTTTTTCAAAATCTTCGCTTTTGCAGGGTTATCTGAGAGGCCTCCACCAGTTTGCATGCTATATAACATCATTAATTCTTCCCTTAAACTAACTAAAGTTCTTTCTCTTTCCCTCTTATCCATTTCTCGAATCTTTTTAGCAGTTACAATATCCATTCTTAATCAATCCCATGAATTTTTTAACTTTGTTTCTTTTTTTCTTTCTTTGGTTTTTTTCCATCGCTTACTTCATCTGGCTCCAGAGAGATTTCTGAAACGGCTTCTTCATCTACTTCATCTAGCAATTCTTGATCTTCTTCACTTAGAGTACCTTCTTCCTCTATAATTTCATATTCTTTTTTAACAAGTTTTTCTAATCTTGTTTTTGCTGCTTTTGCATCCTCTTTTGCTTGAATTTGCGATAGCAGATCATCTTTAATTTTAACATCGTCCCCCATTTTAGTATCGGCACGCATAATTTTTACAATAACCCCAAGAGTTCCAGATTTCTGAATACATTGAGCAATACCTTTATCAACACCGATTTGGGCTGGTTGTCCTGATTTAGACATTGTACCAGCTCTAAAAATTTGAGTTCTTGCTCTTTGTGAAGTAACCTTGCCAGAAATGATAATTTCAACTCCTCTAGCACCAGCATCCATTACTTTTCTAAGTATATAATAACCAGCACGTCTATAATGACGCCCACGATCAAGTGAGTAAGCAAGCCTTTCGGCCATTATTTGAGCATCTAAATCTGGGTTAGCAACTTCTTCGACCTCAATCTGAGGCATCTCAAGACCATACTTTTCTTGAAGAACATCTGTAATCTCTTGAATCCGTTTTCCCCCTTTTCCAATAACGAGGCCTGGACGGCTCGTTTTAAGTGTTATCCTCACTCCAAGTGGAGTTTTTTGGATATCTACACCTGCAAATCCTGCTCTAACTAACTCTGTCCTTAAATATTCATTAATCTGCATTAATTTTATTCCTTGTTCAATGAAATGTTTAGCTAATGGCAATTTTTTCTACCCGATTAAAATTTATCTTGATTAATACCTTTTCATTAATTTTTATTATTTTAACTTGGAAATTCATAAATTATTATCTCAACATGACTTAAATGCCTATACTTAGCTGTTGATCTGCCATGAGCACGTGGTATGAATCTTTTTATAATCCTCCCTCTATGGGTAGCAGCATGTATTATTCTACATAATTCAATATCTAAACCTTTATATTCTGCATTAGATTCTACGGAGGAAACGATTTCATAAATTCTTGCAGCAGCTTTTCTAGGATATCGACCTGCGTACCATTTAAATTGCTTTAAATCTTTTTTATGTGCTTGCTTTTTCTTATATCTTCTAAAAGGTACGGATTGATCTAACTGAATAACTTTTTCCAAAAAGCTTTTTGCTTGCTCGATTTTCATCCCTTTGATAACTGCGCAGATCTCTCTAGCATGTTTTGGTTTAATTCTCAAATCTCGACCTGATGCTTTAGCTAATCTATCAGCATCATATTTTTGTTCTACAAAGGAATATCTCCAGTTAGGCATTATTACTCATCTCTATTATTTTTATATTATTTTTATTATTTTAATGGAACATATTTGCTAGAGCGTGTTGCTCCAATTCCAGGGCTACCATGCTGCACCCTTCTTCTAGTTAATGAAAACTCACCTAAATAGTGCCCTATCATTTCTGGTTTTACCTCAACTACTTCAAAAGATTTTCCATTATACACTCCGATCTTTAATCCAACCATTTCAGGAAAAATGATCATATCTCTTACGTGTGTTCGAGTAAGAAGATCTTTACCTCTCTTTTTAGCTCGATATGCTCTCCTTAATCTTTCGAGAAGTTTTTTTTGTCGTGGAGGTAAACCTCTTCGTAATGAACGCCTTGATCTCGCAGGTAATAATTGAATGAATTCATCCATATTCATTTTCTTGAGCTCATCCAATGTGTAGCCACGATAGTGAAATCTTAACCGATCTAATTCTTTCTCAGCGTCTAATTCGTCCGATCCTTCCTCTTCATCAATTTCTTCTGAAATCTCTTCTATATGTTCTTCCTCTTCTGATTCTTCTAATTCTTGTTCAGGTTCTTCCTCATCCGGAGCCATTTTTACACCAATCTATTTGTTCCAATTACTTTAACTTGTTCTATTTTTACTTGATAAATATTGCGTGTAATGATATTAGTTATCTATTAAATTTTAATTTTATTAAAACGAGAGAAGTAAAAAACATAAAATTTAAAAGGTTGCATGTAGAACTGAATAAATTTCTGAAGATCATAAAATCCTAGTTTTTATCGATTTAGTCTGAAGCGCTTTATCAATTTTTGAAATATTTATTATTGATAATTATTTGGGTTAAAAAGTCTGGTTATATCATTTTCATCAAAATTACCAGTCCAACTCTCCTTGATTATAACGAATTTATCAGGATTTTTATTTGGATTAATAACACCATGATAGGTTCCTTTTACATTTTCAAATTTAACTCCTTTATCTACAAAATAGTGAACTTTGTTTCCATTTATAATAATAGGTTTTCCATCTATGATCTCCCAGAATTCATTTCTAAATTTATGAATTTGAATTGAAATACCTAATTCTGGTCTGATAAATATTAGGTTATATTGAGGGTAAGTGAATTTGATACTATACCACTTAGCTAAAAAGTCAATGTATCCTTCCGGAATAGGATACTGTTTTTTAAATTCTTGGGGGTTAAAATTCACTTTTTCTGATAGTTCATATTGATAAGGATTATAGATTATATGATGATTTGAAATGTCGATGTTATAGCTAATTTCAATTTCGTTTTTTCCCTTATTAATGATCATGTAATAGGCTTTAGGATTTATAATTAAATGTGAGTTAGTAACATTTTCAGTTAGAAAAGAATTTCCATTGATAATAAAAACGTCTTTTAAAGCCTTATAAGGGATAGAAATTCTTAAGATCTTCAAATTGTTTAACCTAAGACAAGTTCCCCTCTCAGGTAGTATTATTTCTCTTATCACTTTAAGAATCACCCAATTTGAGTATTAAATATAAAATTGGTTATACTTTTTTTTGATTTCATGCAAATAGGGCATAGATTCTTGAGCACCTCTCCTTGTTACTGCAATTGAAGCTGCAACTGTAGCATATTTAACAGCATTTATTATATTTTCTCCTTGATTTAACTTACTTGCTAAAACTCCATTAAAGCAATCTCCTGCTCCTACTGTATCAACCGCTTTAACTTTTAATGCAGGAATTTTTGTAAAAGTTTCTTTTTCTGATTCATAAATCAACGATCCTTGGTCACCTAAAGTCGTAATAATTGTATCAACGCCCAATCCAGCAATATCTTGTGAAGCACGTACAAGATTCTCCTCATCTCTCCCTGGTAGATCTTTAAAATTTAATAAGGAATGCAGACGAAATAATTCACCCTCGTTTGGTATAATAATGTCAATGTTTTTTATAATTTCAAGAGGGATAGGTTTTAAAGGGGCAGGGTTGAGAATTTTTATACTTTTACCATTTGACGCAATTTTAAATATTTCTTCTATCGTTTCTATTGGAATTTCCATTTGAACTACTAAAGAATTTGCATTTATAATAAGATCTGATTTGGATTGAACATCTTCAGGAGATAATTTGGCGTTTGCTCCAGGAGCTACGCTAATCATATTTTCTCCGGATTGATCTATCATTATAAAAGCAATACCACTTGCTTCATAAGGCTCTCTAAGAATATGGTCTACATTAATACCCTCTTTTTCCAACTGTGATCTCATCTGTTCCCCAAATGGATCCATGCCAATCTTTCCTATAAAAATTGTCGTAGAGCCTGATCTAAGGGATGCAATTGCCTGATTTGCGCCTTTTCCTCCTAGAAATTGTTTAAATCTCCCACCGGTAACAGTTTCTCCAGGTTTCGGAAGCCTATTTAAGTAAATGTTAAGATCCATATTACTTGATCCTATAATTAGGACATATCCATTTTTATACGGCATATTCTTATATACATTTCAAATGATTATTTTTCTTAAATTTATCATCTCATAATCTATTGTGGATCATCACAAATAAAATCAATTAAATCTTATTAAATCAAGAAATTTTCTTAAAAATAAAGTAAATTTGAAAAAATAAAAAAAAAGAATATACTAAATTCTGTTTTTATGATTCGCTCTCGGCTTCTTCTTCAGCAGCTAATTCTTCCTCCAATTCTTCTAATGGAACAGGTGCGGGAGTGGTAAGCATGCTATATCCTATCCATATGGCAATAATGGAAATTAAGATAACTATAAGCCATAAAGGTAAAACTACAAAAAGGCGCCAATCAAGCCAATCATGGTTAAATATCATAAATATATTATCCCAATTGGGATTATTTCCAAGTGTTTCGAACCATAAATCAAGAATGCTTCCCATGGTGTAGACTATAGCGATTAGGATGCCTACCACCATGACGATTAGCCCTATTATCTTATCTTTAGCCAAGTTAATAACCTCTATTACTATTTTAATTTTTTTTATTATATTCTAATAAGAATGGGTAATAATACTTTTTAAAAAAGTATTAAATTAAAACCATTTGTTTTTTTGACACTTAAATAATTATGAATTTAATCTAGACTTTCGATCTTAAAAGGGATTTTTTTTTCCTTCCTTAAAAATTATCCTTGTTATCTCTATAGGGATAAGTTTAATCACATTTATACGAAAAATTAAGGGTATACAAATATTTTAGATATCTAATTTATTCATTTTGATTAAAAGGTTACCTAAACCAATTTGAATTAAAGATTGGTTTGGAATTTCTTTCATTTTGGATCTTAAAGGAGTTGTAGATACCAAAATAGTATTATTTTCTTTCTTTAAAAATAACGTGTGGTGTCTTCCATTAAAATTCGAGTTATGATAAGATATTACGTTACATTGCGCTAAATTAAATAGGAAAGCATTTGCTCCAGCTCCTAATACTATTTTACTAAAAACGGTTTCCAATGTTTCTTTTAGATCCAATCCATCTTTTAATTTATCAATTATAAAGCATAAATATTTTCTTGTATCTAAATCAGTTCTTTTCTTTTCTTGCTCTAATCTGGGATTATGTAGATTCGGAAAAGAACTATTTTTAATTATACCATTATGAGCGATAATATATTTTTCTCCAATATTTATTGGATGGACGTCCTCAAGCTTTTTTTTCCAAGGCAAAGTTTTTCGAGCATGAACTAAAAGAAACCTGGTTTTAATTTTAGTTAAATTTTTCCAGTCTGCTTTATATATCGCTGTAATATCTCGTTTTATTATCAATTTTGTAGAATTATGTTCAGGAATATAAGCGAAGCCCCATCCCAATCCATGATGTCCAAAAAGATTATATTTACGTAAATAATGCCAATGACATGATGAAATGAATTTCTTTAATAATTTATAATCAATATTAAAGGGTTCTATGGAACACTGAAAGAACATTCGACACATAAATTATAACCTTGATCAAATTTTTTGATTCTAATAAATAGCATAATTAAGATTCCTCTATAAAGAAAGCGTTTATAGTTCCATTGTCATGACAGGAAATTAGTAGGTTAGATTTAGATTCATATTTGATATCATTCACACTTGAGGATATATTTAAGTTTA
>Ga0209427_10001877_pt1 | contig 24522 bp, 20 predicted proteins | sample DeeMarSWOR136_30_FD_187465 | JGI IMG/M metagenome (GOLD analysis project Ga0209427, IMG submission 187465) | Marine sediment microbial communities from White Oak River estuary, North Carolina - WOR-1-36_30 (SPAdes) (version 2) | ecosystem: Environmental > Aquatic > Marine > Intertidal zone >...
AAAACCATAGATGATAGGAAGAAAAATGAAGAGGCTTTAAACAAGCTGATAAGTGAGTGGACTATCTATCGTACTAGCGATGAAGTGATGACATTAATGCAAAAGGCAGGGGTAGCTGCTGGGATAGTCCAGAACGCAAAGGATTTGTTTGAGGATCCCCAGTTGAAGTATCGCCATTATTATTGGGTGATGGAGCACAGGGTAATAGGTAGTTATGCCCATCTAGGCCAAGCTGCTGTATTATCTAGAACCCCGGCTCACGCCCGCATGCCATCTCCGTGTTTGGGTGAGCACACCGAACATGTTTGTAAGCAATTCTTAAAAATCTCGGATAAAGAGTTCGAGGAACTTCTTAGTGAGGGTGTATTTGGGTTTTCATAACTCCAGCTAGCGGCACAAAAGCTTAGACTGTTACCTCACTACGTCTTCTAGCGTATTTGAGAACAGTATCCCTACATTATACTACGAAAACAACATCTACTCAGGTTAGCATACTATCTCGCAGACACAAGATAGATACAAGAGGAAACCCACTAGAGAGACTGTTTCTGAGGGTGGAAACACAATCTGGCGACCCCGGGGGGATTCGAACCCCCGATCTCCACCGTGACAGGGTGGCATGTTAGTCCGCTACACCACGGGGCCACGCTAGCACTCTAGGCTCACGAAGCTAGTAACAGACTATTCAGCCAAAGTCTATCAGTGGTGAGATAGAGTGTCAAGCAATGATAAAAGCTTTAACGCAACAGCTATATATTGTTGATATTCCTTAGTTGTGTTATAATATATCACAAAATTTGTGTGGAGAGCAAATGGTATCTAAAGGAGCCGCGAGGCAAGTATTGGAGACAGAAGCGGGGCAGCTACGTGACTACGAGCTGTTATTGATTATTAGTCCAGAGGTTATGGATGAGGAGTTAGAGAGCAGAGTTGACAAGATAAGTCAGACTATTACCGAAAGAGGTGGCGTCGTTTCCTCTACAGAACCATGGGGCAAGCGGAAGTTAGCCTACCCCATAGAGCATTTCACGGAGGGACATTATGTGTTGATTAAACTTAGTCTTGAGCCAGCATTGTGTCGGGAGTTCGAAGCAAGTCTGAGAATTTCTGAGGAGATTCTCAGGCATCTACTTATAAACCTGGGTAGTTAACCTTTAGCGGGGAATACAAGGAGTTTTGGGACGATGGCAAGCGTTAATAAATTGATAATCATAGGCAACGTGGGTAGTGAACCGGAAATGCGCTTCACTCCAAACGGTAACCCAGTAACTTCATTCCGTGTGGCTACCAACTGGAGGTATACCACTAGTCAGGGAGAGCGAAGAGAAGAAACAGAGTGGTTTACCGTAGTCGCCTGGAATAGACTAGCGGAACAGTGTAATCAGTTTCTGACTAAGGGGCGGCTCGTCTACGTTGAGGGTAGATTACGGTCACACATCTGGGAGAGCCAGGATGGGGAGAAGCGTTTTCGTAACGAGATAGTGGCTGATAAGGTAACCTTCTTGGACCGGCAGGCAGCAGCAGCTCTACCCGAAGAGGGAACTGAGGAAGATGAGGGCGGTGAAGTAAATCCAGAGGATATCCCTTTCAGCTAAGTCCAAGCTCTAGTGAGGAATCTATAGATAGTGACGGAAGCAAGATCTAATAGCGGGAGTAACCACAGGCCGAGGAGAAGGTGGGGAGGGGGGAGATACGTACCGAGGCGCAAGGTTTGTGCCTTCTGTGTAGGCAAGGCTAAAGCGATAGATTACAAGGACACCGCAAAGCTGCAATCCTACATTTCAGATAGAGGGAAGATTCAGCCGCGCCGTAGAACAGGTGTCTGTGCCAAGCATCAGCGATCTTTAGCCGTAGCTATAAAGAGAGCAAGATACATTGCTCTACTACCATATGTGCCTGAGCATATCTACAAGACGGCAAGTTCATAGGTAATTAGCTAACTAGCCAAGCTTTAACCTCAGCAAAAGACCGGCAGCACTTGATGACAAAGCCTCATGTTTGCCTCGGCTTTAGGCAGTAGTTAGCCCAAGAGCACAGCTATAGTGACTCGCCATTGATTTGACCTTGACACCCCCTACCTCAGATTGACAGTAAATAAGCCGGGTAAGTATAATACTCTAGCCTGTTTTAGGAGTCAGTGTGCCGAAGAGGACTTATCAACCGAAGAGGATCCCCAGGAAGCGTGAGCACGGCTTTCGAGCGAGAATGAGCACCCGGGGTGGGCGAGCTGTCTTGAAATCCAGACGGCTCAAGGGTCGTAAGAGATTAACTGTAGTATGATATCGCCAGTATTACCGCTGCCAAGACCATTGGCTGTCCCCGCTTTTATGAGGAACCTTATCCCTATTACTTCTCGCTAACTTGAGAGGAGATATTAAGGGTTTATAACCTAAGATTCCCGGTTCACAGTTTAGAGTCGGGGGAAGGAAATGTCTTCTAAAGAGTAAAGCCTTTCTAACTCCCCCTTGATAAATGCTCGCTTTCTTGGTAAATTGGTTAGGAGTAAGGGGATGCGGGGTAAACAGTGGCTCAGAAAGTCAAGGCAGTATGCCTCAGTTTATAATGAGGGGAGGTCGTGGGCAGATAGTTTAGTGGTGATGAAGGCTTTGCCTAACGGTCTTGATTTATCCCGGTGCGGCCTATCGATTAGCCGAAGAGTGGGTAAAGCCGTAACCAGAAACAAGATAAGGCGCCGGCTGCGCGAAATCCTACGCCTGTCACCACTTGAGCCGGGATGGGATATTATCCTTATTGCCCGCCCGCTAGCTAACACCGATTATGCCAGCCTTAAGAAATCAGTCGCCGGTTTGTTAGGGCAGGCTGGTTTAGTGAAGAAAGCTAAGGCGAAACAATCATCAGCACCAGTTAGTGCCAAAGAGGGTGGGGCTTAAGTTTTAGCTTATGAAGAAGTTAGCTCTGGGATTAATTAGGCTCTATCAGGGAACGATATCGCAGGCGAGACCACCTACCTGCCGCTACTTTCCGACCTGCTCCCAATATACCTACGAGGCAATTGAAAGGTTCGGGGTCTTTAAGGGAGTATGGCTGGGAATGAAGCGGATAGCCCGCTGTCACCCCCGCTCTGCCGGTGGTTATGACCCAGTACCCAATTAACAACATTTCTGAGGAAGGGAATTATTAGTGCCATTTAAAGGTAATCGAATTTTGCTGCGCCGGATATTACCGCTGCTCGCTATCCTCCTTAGCATGGCAGTGATTCTCTCCGGGTGCTACGGTCGAGGTCAGCCCAAGGGCTGGTCTGGAGCCACCGTAGCTAGTGACAGTATCTTTGTAGGCTCGCTGGAGGGGCGGCTGGTTGGCTTAAATAAAGCCGACGGTAGCCTTCTCTGGCATGATAATGAAGATGCTGGCGTGCTGGGGGAGGAAGGCTCAAAGGTAGCCATTTACGGCACTCCGGCAGTAGCGGGAGATTTGGTTTACGTTGCTGGCTATAATGGCAAGGTCTACGCCTTTGTTGCTGACGATGGTGCTAAAGACGAGGTCTATCCCCCCGAGAGTGAACTTGAGCCGATAGTAGGAGGAGTAGTGGCATCTCAGGGCAACATTTACTTTGGCTGTTCCGACGGAAAGGTTTATGCTCTGGATGCAGCTGAGCTCCGTTTAAATTGGAGGTTCGAGCCCACGGAATGGGAGTCCGTTGGGTTTGAGTCTGGGGAAAAACCGAGGAAGATTTGGTCAACCCCGACAATTGAGGGGGAGACGTTATATGTTACTTCATTCGATAAAAAGCTCTACGCTATTAACACTAGCGATGGTAGCCTAAAATGGGTATTTGATGAAGTTGGGGGAGTTATTGTTACAACTCCGTTAGTCTACGACAACACCGTTTACATTGGCTCATTCGATAGATACGTCTGGGCCGTAGATGCTACCAATGGCGGCAAAAAATGGCAGTCAAAGGTTGAGGGGGGCAAGTGGTTCTGGGCTAAAGCGGTAGCCCATGATAACGTAATCTACGCCCCGAACCTTGACGGTAAGGTCTATATTCTTAGTGCCGAGGATGGCAGCGAGGTTGCCAGCGCTGTGGACCTAGGAAGCCCAATTAGCTCAGACCCAGTAGTAGTTGGCGATAAAGTCATCATTGCCACCGAAGAAGGTACTGTCTATTCTCTGGACACCATGAACCACCAGTATGATGAGCCTTTTTTTGATGTAACAAAAGAACTTGGGGATGTTCCTGAAAGGATCGACAGAAAGATATATGCTCCGCTGAGTGCTGATAACGGGGTAGTTTATATTAGGGCTCAGACGCCAAGCGCGGATGCACTCTACGCGGTGAATGTTGAGACAGGAAAACCCGTATGGGATCCTCTCGATTTAAGTAAAGTCTATTCAAGCGAAGAAGAATAAGCGAGGGAGATTAATTCGTGGAATGGTGGAACGCCGGCCCAGTAGCCCTGATGCTAAATAGCTTGGTAGGGATATCTAGCTATCTAGGTGGCAGTTTTGGGCTGGCGATTATTGTCTTGACCATTATTGTTCGCTCTTGCCTCCTACCCCTCACCCTGAGGCAACTTCGTTCCAGCCGGGCTATGCAGGCACTCCAGCCCAAGATAGCTGAACTCCAGAAGAAGTATGCCAAGGACAAGCAGAAGCTGGCTCAGGAGCAGATGAGGCTGTATAAGGAGTCTGGGGTGAGCCCAGCCGGCTGCGCCGTGCCCATGATAATCCAGCTCCCTGTCTGGATAGCGCTCTATCAGTCGATTATCAAGGCTCTAGGGGTAACTCCCGAGGAGCTGCTGGGTCTGTCGCGATATCTCTGGTCCTGGCCCATATTGTATTCAACCCTGCCTTTAAATAGCCATTTCCTCTGGTTTGACCTAGTTTCTGGTAACCCAGGCGTCGCCGTTTTGGTCGGTGTTACCATGTGGCTTTCACAGAAGATGGTAACTCCTGATACTACCGACCCCCAGCAAAAAGCCCAGGGCCAGATGATGCTGTGGATGATGCCTCTCCTCTTTGGCTTTATCGCCATGAGCTTACCCAGCGGTCTGGCTCTCTACTGGATAGTATCCAACATCTTCAGCATAGCGGTCCAATACTTTGTTATTGGAGGTTGGGGTGGCTTAGCTAGAGGTGGGGCCGGAAGGCAAGCCGGGGGAAAGGAACTCAGGCGACGCATTGTTCAAGCGGAAGCCGAGACGACCAAGATTACAGCTACCGAGGCTGATATTGTTGATTCAAGTTCTACTCCAGAGGAGGGAGTAGATGAAGGAGAGTATGGAGTCAAGCGCCAACTCCGTGGAGGAGGCCATCAAGCAAGCCTTAGATCAATTAGGCGTCACTCGGGAAGAGGCAAAGGTCACCGTTCTTAGTGAAGGTAAACGCGGCATCCTAGGGGTGGGTGGCGAGCCAGCTCGGGTCAGGGTAGAGCTGGTGACTGAGGAGAGAGGCAGCGTCACCGAGGTAATTAAGGACGTCTTGGAGGCACTACTTACCAAGATGGACATTGTGGCTTCGGTGATGCCTCAAGTTCAAACAGCCAGTGACCAAGGGGAGGAGGTGCCCATCGCCTTTGATATTCAGGGTGATGACCTAGGCATTTTGATTGGGCGGCGGGGACAGACTCTGGCTTGCCTACAGTTTGTTGTCAGACTCATTGTTGGTCACCAGACAAAGACCTGGACACCGATTACAATTGACGTTGAGGGTTATCGGCAGCGCCGCTCCGAAAAATTGCGGGCTTTAGCCTGGCGCCTGGCGGAGCAGGTGCGTACCAGGAAATCACCCTTTACCCTAGAGCCGATGCTGGCTTACGAGAGGCGTATTATTCACCTAGCTCTGGCTGAACACCCTGATGTTACCACCGAGAGTACCGGTGAGGGCGAGGCCCGCAAGGTAGTTATTCGACCGAAGAAGTAACCGCCAGGATTGATTTATTGTCTAGAGTGTGATAACTTTTGAATTGCAGAGGCGTGGTTACCTTAATTGTGCGGTCCCGCCCCAGTGGGCGGGATTCTTTATATATATAAAAAGGAAAGGTCTTCATCATGTTCCGTACCGTAACGAGCCAGGCTAACTTCCCACAGCTTGAGAAGAGCATCTTAGGCGTGTGGCAGAAGAATAACACCTTTACGCGGAGCGTCGATACTCGTCGGGGGAGGGGTCGTTTCGTGTTTTATGAGGGGCCACCCACAGCTAACGGCAGTCCCGGAATACATCACGTGCTGGCTAGGGTCTTTAAGGATGTTATCCTCCGCTATCGCACCATGAAGGGTAGCTATCTCCCACGCATTGCCGGCTGGGACACGCACGGACTACCGGTTGAGCTAGAGGTGGAAGGCAAGCTGGGTTTTACTAACAAGGCACAGATTGAGGAGTACGGTATTGATAAGTTTAATGCCCTCTGCCGGGAGAGCGTTCTCGGCTACCTCAAAGAGTGGGAGGCGATGACCGAGCGTATCGGCTTCTGGGTCGACCTGGAACACCCCTACGTAACCATGAAAAATAGCTACATTGAGAGCGGCTGGTGGGCCATAAAGCAGATGTGGGATAAGGGGCTCATCTATCAGGGCTATAAGGTCACTCCCCACTGCCCCCGCTGCGGCACCTCCTTAAGCTCCCACGAGGTCGCCCTCGGCTACCGTGACGATGCCGAAGACCCCTCAGTCTATGTTAAGTTTGAAGTAGCAAAATCACTATACTCAAGACCAGGTTTCCTGGATGAACTTAGAAAATTCTATGGCAACAGGGAAGCCGACCTTGTCAAGTGGCTTCTCGACCTTGTCGGTGCTAAGCCTATTTACCTGTTAGCCTGGACAACTACCCCATGGACACTGCCGGGTAACACCGCCCTGGCGGTAGCCCCCGATGCCGATTACGCTGTGATTGAAGCGGATGACGAATACCTCATTATGGCTGATGCTCTGCGGGAGCGGGTGGGTCTGGGCGATGTTCCCATAATAGCTATGATTAAAGGTAGTGATTTAGTGGAACTAAGGTACGAGCCTTTGTTTAACCCATTTGATTTCGAGGTACCTGTTGCTAGAATGGACGTGTTGAAGAAAGTTGGGGAACCCTCATCAGACATTATATGGAAGAAAGATGGAATCCTTAATTACCCAGTGATTGGCACTGATTTTGTGTCTATGGAAGAAGGGACGGGAATTGTCCATATCGCTCCTGCCTATGGAGAGGTCGACTATGAGGCTGGACTAAAAAACCTTCTAGAATTTGTTCACCCCGTAGACCTGCAGGGAGTAATTACCGGCAGCTATCCCTTCTCAGGTAAATTCGTCAAAGACGCGGACCCACTCATCCTCAAGGACTTAGAAGAAAGAGGCCTTCTCTTCCGCAGCGGGAAGATTCGCCACACCTACCCCTTCTGCTGGCGCTGCGAGGCACCCCTCCTCTACTACGCCAAGCAGACCTGGTACATCAGAACGACGGCGGTGAAAGACCGGCTTATTTCCGGCAACCAGGAGATAAACTGGTACCCGGACTATATCAAGCACGGGCGCTTCGGCGACTGGCTTCAGAATAACGTGGACTGGGCATTCTCTCGGGAAAGATACTGGGGCACACCACTACCAATCTGGCGCTGTGAAGCCTGCGGTAACTATGAGTGCGCGGGCAGTGTTGCCGAGCTTAAGGATAAGCCCAACGCCAGCGGATTTAGAGAGCCCCTGGACTTGCACCGCCCCTTCGTTGACGAAATAACCTTTGATTGCCCTAAGTGCGGGGAAATGATGAAGCGGGTGCCTGAGGTGATTGATTGCTGGTTTGATTCGGGAGCCATGCCAATTGCTCAACACCACTACCCCTTTGAGAATGAAAGCCTGCTTGAGGACGGCCGGTTCCCCGCCGATTACATCTGCGAAGCTGTAGACCAGACCCGAGGCTGGTTCTACAGCCTGCATGCCATATCCACCCTGCTCTTTAGCCGCCCCTGTTTTAAGAATGTTATCTGCCTGGGGCACATCCTTGATGAAAAGGGTGAGAAGATGAGCAAGGCTAAAGGGAATGTTGTCGAACCGATGGTGGTGATTGATAAGTATGGTGCCGATGCTTTGCGCTGGTACTGTCTTACCTCATCGCCGCCGGGTAATGTGCGCCGCTTCTCGGAGAAAATGGTCGCTGAGATAACCCGCCGCTTCCTGCTCACACTGTGGAACGTCTACTCGTTCTTTGTCATCTACGCCAATATTGACCACTTTACCCCCGACCGGAGTAATACTTCATCAGAGCCAGCCGAACTAGACCGGTGGATTATCTCCGAGCTTAACCAGCTAATACTTGACGTCGATGGGGCTCTTAATACCTATAATCCCACGGATGCGGGAAGGAAGATAGAAGGCTTCGTTAACAAGCTATCTAATTGGTACGTGCGCCGCAGCCGGCGTCGGTTCTGGAAGAGTGAGAATGATGCCGATAAGCTTTCGGCATATACCACCCTCCACGGCTGTCTGGCGACGCTAGCCAAGCTACTGGCACCGTTCATGCCCTTCCTAGCTGAAGAACTGTATCAGAACCTGGTCGTCTCGGCGTTCCCCGAAGCACCAGATAGCGTGCATCTAGCCGATTTCCCGGTGGCTGATGAGACCAAGATTGATAAGCAGCTATCCGAGGATACCCAGTTAGCCATGAAAATATCCAGTCTGGGCCGGGCTGCCCGCAGTAAGGCCGGCATTAAGGTGCGCCAGCCGCTGTCTCACGCTACGATTACTTTAGTCGACAGTAGCGAAGGGCAAAGCTTGGAACGGGTAAAGTCCCAGATTCTGGAAGAGCTGAATGTAAAAGAACTGAAGCTTATTGATAGCATCAGCCAGTTGGATGAAGAGAAGCACGTAGTTATCTCAGAGGGCGATTATTCGGTAGCCATTCCGACTGAGATTTCACCTGAACTCCTTAAAGAGGGGCTGGCCCGGGAGATAGTGCACCGGTTGCAGACCATACGCCGCGCGGCGGGATTTGACATTGCCGACCATATCATTACCTATTACCAGGGTGACAACTACGTAAGGCAGGTAATGAAGGACTTTGCTAGCTACATCAAGCAGGAAACACTGTCACGCGAGCTTACTTATGGGGTACCCGCAGAAGGCGCCTTCACAGAAGGCTATAAATTGAGTGGCCATGAGATATTACTGGGTGTGTGCCGGTTGGACTAAGGGGATGGTGGCGGGCTTTCGATGAGGGTAGCCTGGGTGGTATCCCTGGTATCACCCCGCCAGTAAACAATCTCCACTGTTTCGCCTATGCTGTGGCTGTGTATCGCCTTCAGTAGCTCGCCAGAATTGGTTATTTCCTCATTATCCAGTTGGACAATAACATCGCCTTCCTCAAGACCAGCTTCATCGGCCGGGCTGCCCGAGGCTACTCTGGTGACCAATGCTCCCTTATCCACGGCTAGGTTATTGAAGAAGGCCACTAGAGAATTTACGTCGGAAAGCCCAACCCCCAGATAGGTACGCGTTACATAACCCTTGAGGATTAACTGGTCGATAACATCTTTAGCCGTGGTCATGCTGATGGCGTAGCCCAAACCCTCGACACCAACCTGGGAAACCTTGACACTGGTGATGCCAATTACCTCCCCAGCCATATTAACCAGCGGCCCACCACTATTGCCGGGATTGATGGCGGCATCGGTTTCAATGAGGTCGTCCAGTGTCTGCCCGGCGGATACTGGGATAGAAACTCCGAGGCGACTGATCCAGCCCCCGGTCATCCTTATTCCCAGCCCCAGAGCATTACCGATAGCGGCTACCGGCTGACCCACCTTGAGGATCTCACAATTTCCGGTCTCCGCCGCCGGGAGGTCTTCAGCACCAATGGTGACTACTGCCAGGTCAGTAAGCGGATCAGTGCGCACCTCCTCGGCAGCAAAGGTGCTCCCATCATCCAGAGTTACGGCAATGGTCTGAGCGCCGGTGACCACGTGATTATTGGTTACGATAATGCCGTCCTCTCGTATAATCCAGCCCGAGCCAGCTCCCGTGTCGGTTTGAATCGCCGCCACGGAGGGTTTAACCTTTTCCACGACGGCAACAAAGTCGGGCAGGGGTTCACCACCATTACAGGGTGGTGGGGATGCCTGCTCAGGGTCAATGGGAGCCGGGTTAGTCGCCGCTGGGGCAGAAGGCAGAGGCTCCTCGACATCAGGCGGTGGCATAAACCACTCTTCAGGGATAATGCCGCAGCCGCTACTTAGAATCAGCGATAAGATAAGAACGAGGCATATTAATACCGGTTTTAAGCCTAACTTTTTCATCGCTGTGGTAATTGTATCACTTATAATAACGCGATAACAATAAAGTAGTTAGGTGGGACGGGGTAAATAGAAAGGATGGGTGGGGACAATTGAGTCCCCACCCCTTTAGCTAGCCGATATTTATAATGACGGTACCTCAGGCAGGTTAGCCAATGCCTCCTTTACCTTCTCCTCAGGGTACTCGTAATCCTCCAGTTTACCGGAGAGGTAAGCATCGTAAGCAGCCATGTCAAAGTGCCCATGTCCGCTGTGAGCCAGCAGGATGGTCTTCGCCTCACCAGTCTCCTTGCACTTGAGGGCTTCGTCAATAGTCACCCTGATGGCGTGGTTGGTCTCCGGGGCACTGACAATGCCCTCGCTACGGGCGAAGGTTACCCCGGCCTCAAAGGTAGCCAGCTGCGGCACCGCCCTAGCCTCAACAAGGCCCAACTTGTGGAGGTGGCAGATGATGGGTGCCATGCCGTGATAACGCAATCCACCGGCGTGGACCGGGGGCGGCACAAAGGTATGACCCAAGGTGTGCATCTTGAGTATCGGGGCAAGGCCGGCGACGTCCCCATAGTCCCAGGCATAGAGTCCCTTAGTTACCGTGGGGCAGCTTGCCGGCTCAACATTAATGACACGCAGGTCTGGCCTAGCGCCATCAATTTTATCCTTGACGAAGGGCAGAAACAAGCCGGCAAAGTTTGAGCCGCCGCCAATGCAGCCGACAATGATATCCGGATAGGCATCTGCCTGCTCCATCATCAATTTCCTTGCCTCCAGACCGTTTACCGTCTGGTGCAGTAGGACGTGGTTAGCGACACTACCGATGGAGTATTTGGTGTCATCGCGGGAAAAGGCATCCTCTATTGCCTCACCAATAGCAATACCCAAGCTACCGGTAGAATCAGGGTCTTGAGCCAAGATATCCCGTCCGACTTTGGTATCCGGGCTGGGACTAGGCACACACTTGGCTCCCCAGGTCTCCATCAGGATGCGGCGGTAGGGCTTCTGATAGTAGCTCACCTTGACCATATATACCTTTAGTTCCAAGCCGAAGAACATGCAACCCATGGATAGGGCACTGCCCCACTGCCCAGCGCCAGTCTCCGTAGTCAGGCGCTTGACACCCTCTTTCTTGTTGTAATAAGCCTGAGCCACCGCCGTATTAGGCTTATGGCTCCCCGCCTGGCTTGTTCCCTCGTATTTATAGAAAATCTTAGCCGGGGTATCCAGAGCCTTCTCCAGCCGGTAGGCTCGATGCAGGACCGTCGGGCGCCAGGTACGGTAAACCGCCTGCACCTCATCCGGGATTTCAATCCAGCGCTCCGGGCTGAACTCCTGCTTATTGATAGCATCAGGGAATAAGGGAGGCGGCAAGGGCATATCCATCGGGCAGGGTTCCTTGGTACCAGGATGAACCTCGGGTGGCAGTGGCTCAGGTAGGTCAGGGATAATGTTGTACCAGTGAGTTGGCATGTCCTTTTCATCAAGAATAAACTTTACTCGCTCCACTTTGTCCTCCTTTAGCACCCAGTCTATATGTCAACTTTACGTAACCAGTATAGGGCAAATTTACAAAATAACCGTTTATGATAACACAATGTCTTCTAGTTTTCTTCTGATCTCCCCTCCTTTCATGCTAATGGTATCGGTTCAGCGCCTCCCGCAAGCCCAAGACCGTAGATTTAAGAGAAGACAGGCTAGCGTCCTCATCAATCAGCTGGATAAGGCGGCTGCCGACGATAACACCATCGGCAACTTGAGCAACCCGCCCAGCCTGCTCCGGGTTTGACACCCCAAAACCAACACAGAGTGGTTTTGACGTTCTCTGTCGCACGCGCCGGACAAAGTCCTCTAACTCAGGGGGAAGGGCCTGTCGAGCGCCAGTAACGCCAGTAAGAGAAACCAGATAGATAAATCCCTGAGACCTTTCGGCTACCAAGGAGATACGCTCCTCAGTGCTGGTAGGCGTCAAAAGGTATATCAGGTCGAGGCCATGCTTTTTGACGCTTGCCTCCAGTGCTACCCCTTCCTCCGGGGGCAGGTCAGGGATAATGAGGCCAGCCACGCCCGCCTCAGCCGAAGCCTGGCAGAAAGCCTTCAGCCCAAAACTGAGTATCGGGTTATAATAGCTCATAAATACGAGGGGGATATCTATCTTCTGGTGTAGCTCGTGAGCTACTTCCAGACAGACCTGAGGCGTGATACCCCGCCTAAGCGCCTGGTAGCTTGCTTTCTGGATAGTGGCGCCATCAGCCAGAGGGTCAGAAAAGGGAATACCCAGCTCGATGATATCGCAGCCAGCGTCAGCCAGTATGGTGGCTGCCTCACCGGTCGCCTGCCGACTGGGATAGCCTACGGTAAGGTAGGCAATCAGTGCCCGATATCCCAGCCTGAAGATAGCTGCCAGGCGGCTCATAACTTCATACCTATCCTTTGCGCAACGATGTCTAAATCCTTATCCCCGCGCCCGGAGAGATTTACCACGATAAGCTGCTCCGGTGCTAGCTCAGCCGCCATTTTAGCCGCGTAATAGACGGCATGCGCTGATTCCAGCGCCGGAATTATGCCCTCGGTATCACACAGAGCTTGGAACCCTTCCAGTGCCTGCTCGTCATTCACGGCTACATAGGTCGCCCGTCCCGTCTCCTGATAGTAGCTGTGCTCCGGTCCCACCCCCGGGTAGTCCAGTCCCGGGGCAAGGCTGTGAGTTTCCAGTACCTGACCATCTTTATCCTGAAGCAGCACTGACCTAGTGCCATGAAGCACCCCGGTCCGGCCCGCGACCAGCGAGGCAGAATGACGCCCCGTCTCCAGCCCCTGCCCGGCAGCTTCAACCCCGATGAATTTGACCGTCTTATCATCAAAGAAGGGGTGAAACAGCCCAATAGCATTGCTCCCGCCGCCAACGCAGGCCACCAGATAGTCGGGCAGGCGGTGATAGCGACTCGCGACCTGCTCCTTGGTCTCCCAGCCGATTATTGCCTGAAAATCACGGACAATCACGGGATAGGGGTGGGGCCCGACCACCGAGCCCAAGAGATAATAGGTATCCGTGACATTGGTTACCCAATCCCGGATAGCCTCGTTGATGGCATCCTTCAGGGTACGGCTGCCCGAGCCTACCGGACGCACCTCAGCCCCCAAGAGCTTCATACGGAAGACATTGGGCGACTGACGCCTAATGTCCTCTTCACCCATGTAGACAATACACTTTAGATTCAACATAGCACAGGCGGTAGCCGCGGCGACACCATGTTGCCCGGCACCGGTCTCGGCAATAACCCTAGTTTTGCCCATGCGCTTTGCCAGAAGCCCCTGACCCAGGGCATTATTAATCTTGTGCGCCCCAGTATGGGCCAGGTCTTCCCGCTTGAGGAGAATAGTAGCCCCACCCATCTTTGCGGAGAGTCGCTCGGCAGGGTAGAGCGGGGTGGGTCGCCCGATATAGTCACGGCAAAACCGTTCAAACTCATCCCTAAAATCCGGGGCGTCTTGAGCCTCGCGGTAGGCCTGCTCCAGTTCGGAAAGGGCTGGCATCAGCGTTTCGGGGACGAATTTCCCCCCGAACTGCCCGAAGTAGCCGCGCTCATCAGGTAACTGTTTCTTCTTAGCCGTCATCAGCCCTCCTTACCGCCTCAATGAAAGCCTTAATCTGGTTAATACTCTTGACCCCCTCTACTTCCACCCCGGAGGAAACATCCACCCCCCACGGAGCCACCGCTTTAATAGCCTCGCCCACATTCTGCGGGGTAAGACCACCGGCGATGATTACCGGGAATCTTCTGGCGACAGCGCCAGCTAAGTTCCAGTCGAAGGTTATCCCGGTACCACCATACCTGTCCTCAACCTTGGAGTCAAGGAGATAGAGATACCGCTGTCCGGACAGAGCTTCGCAGCCACGAGCCAGATAGTCACCGATTTCCTCAGGGCTCTGCCCAGCGATGTGAAGCACCTTAATTAGCGGCCGCTTAATCATCTGGCAGTAACCCCAGGTCTCATTCCCGCTCAGCTGAACCCAGTCCAGATTACAGTCTTGGGCAATCCGGTTTACCGCCGGGGCGGGCATATTAACAAAAACGCCGACGGCCTCGCTCGCTTTACCGCACTCCTTAATGACACTAACTATCTCCCGTGCCTGAGCCACCGTTACCTGTCTCGGGCTGGATGCCATGACCAGACCGATAAAGTCGGCCCCGGCCTTACTAGTCCCCAGGGCATGGGACTTTTCCTTAATACCGCAAACCTTAATCCTGGTTTTTTTCATTTTTTCATACTGACTTCGCTTCCCTGTGCTGACTTCGATTTTTTATCCCGAAGTCAGCTTAAAAATTCTTTCATTTTGGCTGGGATATCGCTGGCGGTGACCAGAGCCTCCCCGATGAGCACAGCATTAATTCCCCACTGTTTCAGCTTCCTTACATCCTGGTGGCTACGGATACCGCTCTCACTGACCACGATTTGCTCTCTGGGTAGTAATGGGTGCAGCCGCCGGGTAGTGTTAATGTCAACACTAAAGGTCCTTAAGTTCCGGTTATTAATGCCAATAACCCCGGCACCACTCTTGACAGCCCGATTGACCTCAGCCTCGTTATGAACCTCAACCAGGCACTCCAAACCGAGGCTATGGCTCAGGGAGAGGAGCTCGGTAAGCTGCTCCTGGCTCAGGATAGCCACGATTAATAGCAAAGCATCAGCACCGTAAGCCGCCGCTTCGTATACCTGGTACGGGTCAAAAATAAAATCCTTGCGCAGTAGAGGTAGGTCTACCACCTCCCTGACGGCTACTAGGTGGTCGAGACTGCCGCCAAAATAGTTCTCTTCAGTAAGCACTGAGATAGCGGCGGCCCCACCCTGCGCATATCTTGCCGCCAGAGTAACCGGCTCAAAGTCGGGGCAGAGAATACCGCGCGAAGGTGATGCCCTCTTTACCTCAGCAATCAGCCTGATTTGGTCTCCGTGAAGAGCCGCCGCAAAATCAAGCGGGGCTCTCCGCTGAGCGATACGTTCTTTCAGGGTAGCCAGCGGCATACCCTGCTTCCTCTGCTTAACCTCGTCTCTTTTCTGAGCGATAATTCTATTAAGCATCTCCCCGACCTAGGTAACTCCCTGATGTAGATTCTGACTGACTTTTACTAGGGCGTTAAGCTTTTCTAAAGCCTTACCGTGGTCAATTACCTCTTCGGCAAGGCGGGCTCCTTCGGTTAATTCTCTAGCCTTTTTACCGACCACCAGAGCCGCCGCCGCATTCATGATTACCACGTCTCGTTTTGGGCCTCGCTCCCCGCTAAAGATACGACGCAAGATTTGGGCGTTATCCTGCGGGGTGCCTCCCTGGATTTCAGCCAGGCTTGCTTCCTTAAAGCCGAACTCCTGTGGCGAAACTTCGTAAGGAGGCAAAACGCCGCTCTCTTTTACTTCCCAAACCAGTGATTTACCGGTGATTGAGATTTCGTCCAAGCCACCAGAGCCATGCACCACCAGCGCGTGTCTTGTGCCCAGGCGGTGGAGGACCAGGGCTATCTTTTTCCCCAGTTCCAGAGCCGGCACACCGATAACCTGAAACTCAGGCCGGGCCGGGTTGGTCAGAGGGCCCAGAATATTAAACACGGTGCGGATACCAATCTCACGGCGGGGGACCGCCACAAACCTCCACGCTGGGTGGAAGATTGGAGCCAGCATAAAGCCGATGCCCACCCGTTCTATGCACTCGGCTACCCCCTCAGCCCCAAGGTCGGTCTTAACCCCCAGGGCTTCCAGGACATCGGCGCTGCCACAGCGGCTGCTCATGGCACGGTTACCGTGTTTGGCTACCCTGAGACCGCTACCTGCCGCCACCAAGGCTGCCGCCGTAGAGATGTTAAAGGTCTGGGAGTTATCACCACCCAGACCGCAGGTATCAACCAGCGGCGGTGCTACCTTCACCGGAATCGCCTTAGTCCTCATGACGCTGGCTAGGGCGCTAATCTCCGCAACGGTCTCTCCTTTAAGCCGTAGCACCGTGATAAAGGCGGCGATTTGAGCCGGCGTTGCCGTGCCGCTCATTACCTCCTCCATTACCTCAGCCGCTTCACTAAAGCTGAGGCAGTTACCATTAACGACCTTCTCAATGGCTTCTTTAATCATGGTACCCCTCGCAGCCTAGAAAGTTCCTCAGTAAGTCCTTACCCACCCCAGTCATGATTGACTCCGGGTGAAACTGGACGCCCTCGACGGGAAACTCACGATGCCGGAGCCCCATAATTATACCACTTTCGGTTCGGGCGCTGATCTCAAGACAACTCGGCAGTCCCTCAGCCATCACCGCCAGGGAGTGGTAGCGGATAGCAGGGAATGGACCAGTAAGACCCCGGAAAACCCCTCGGCCGTCGTGGTGGATGAGTGAGGACTTACCGTGCATAATCTCGCCGGCGCGGCTCACTCTACCTCCATAGGCATAGCCAACACACTGGTGCCCGAGGCAAACGCCAAGAATGGGCAGTTTTTCCCCAAAGTGGCGGATGACATCATTGGAGATACCGGCCTCCTCCGGGGTACCCGGCCCGGGCGAGATGACGATGCGCTCCGGTGACCTCGCTCCAATCTCCTCAAGGCTCACCTGATCGTTACGGGCCACCCAGACCTCCTCCCCCAGCTCGCTTAAGTACTGGAAAAGGTTATAGGTAAAGCTATCGTAGTTATCGATGAGTAGCAGCACGACTGGCTACCTCCGCCTGTTCTATCGCCATGAATAGCGCCTGGGCTTTGCTCAGGCACTCGCGATATTCGCGCTCGGGAATACTATCGGCAACAATACCAGCCCCCGCTTGGACATAGGCAATGCCGTCCTTGATAATGCTGGTGCGGATGGTAATAGCAGTATCCATATTCCCCGAGAAGCCGAAATAGCCCACCGCCCCGGCATAAGGGCCTCTCTTATCCGGTTCTAGCTCGGCGATAATCTCCATAGCCCGAATCTTGGGTGCCCCCGAAACGGTCCCCGCCGGGAAGCAGGCGCGCAGGGCATCGAACTGGGATAGTTCTGCTCTAAGCTTGCCCTGAACATGGGATACCAAGTGCATCACGTGGGAATAGCGCTCTATATCCATAAGCTGGGTTACTTTTACCGTACCCGGCTCACTTACCCGTCCGATGTCGTTACGCCCCAGGTCAACCAGCATAATGTGTTCCGCACACTCCTTCTCATCACGCTTGAGCTCCTCAGCTAAGGCTATATCTTGAGCCGGGCTCTTGCCCCGGGGCCGGGTACCGGCGATGGGGTGAGTGGACACTACCCCATCCTCCACCCGCACCAGCAACTCGGGAGAGGAACCCACAATATGGAAGTCACCCAGCTGGAGATAATACATGTAAGGTGAGGGATTGAGAGAACGTAGCGCCCGGTAGAGGGCAAAGGGGGGCGCTTTCATCGGCTTGGCAAGGCGCTGCGACAGAACGGTCTGGATGATATCGCCAGCATAGATGTATTCCTTAGCCTGCACCACACCGGCTTCAAACCTAGCCTGGGAGAGGTTGGCAGCGACCCGAGATGACAAAGACCGGCCTTGCGGCAGGGTCTGGGTGGGGATGGGCTGTCTCAGTCTAGCCACCAGACTGTCAATCTTACGGGTTGCTTCGTAATATGCGGACTCAACATCACCATCGAGGTGGGCATGGGAAACCACTTTAATCTTATGGGTCAAGTGGTCAAAGACGAGCAGACCATCAACCAGCATCATGACCGACTCGGGAAGCCCCAATGGGTCAGGGTCGGGAGAGGGCAATCTCTCCAAGTAGCCGGCGACCTCGTAACCCAGGTAGCCGACCATACCACCGTGAAAGCGGGGTAAGCCGCTTACCGGCGCCAGCCGGTACCGGCTAAGCTCCCTCTCTATCGGCACCAAGGGGTCAACCGGGTTCTCACGCCCGGTTTTCAGGATGAGGGAAGGCTCAGTACCCAGAAAGCTATAGCGCGCCAGCTGTTCGCCACCCTCAACACTCTCGAGGAGAAAGGAATAATCGCCCCGGGCTATCTTGAGATAAGCCGACACCGGTGTTTCCAGGTCAGCCATAATCTCACGGTAGACCGGCACCAAATTGCCTTTTCTTGATAGCTTCCTAACTTCATCTAGAGTTGGCTGATACATTTTATCTTCCTAGCCTATAAATCAAAAACTCTCGTCCCTCAAAGGGGCGAGAGTTTCACTTCGCGGTGCCACCCTTCTTAGCCGACTCAAGTAAATACTAACATCGCCAGCTATCTCTTTTCAGGTACAGAGATAATACCTCGATACCCTGGGATCTGATAACGCTTCCCCGGCGACAAGACCTACTCACTAAAACCTAACCGCTTTCGGCCCGTAGCTCCCAAGTCCATTCACCCTCTGCGCCAGCATCGGCTCACACCTTACCCGACTCTCTGTGCCTCGCTGGAAGGCTACTAGTCTTGTTCCCAGCCTTTACGCTATTCAATTAATTAATACGTTAACATAACATTCGACGTTTGTCAAATTCCACTCTTAGGCGGCTTAAAACGCGCCTAGCAGCTAAACCCCCAAATTGACTTCCCCAGTGGGCGCTGGTAACATTGAGGTGAAATGAGAGATAGACTTACCCTGTTTCCACTCACCGCCGAGGTGAACGAACAAGGTCACCTTGTAATTGGTGGCTGCGACAGCCTTGAGCTAGCGGCTGAGTTCGGCACGCCGCTCTATGTCTTCGATGAATTCAGCCTACGCAGCAAGTGCGCGGAATTCAAAGCCGAGTTCGGTAAGCGCTACCCCGATACCAAGGTCATCTACGCCGCCAAGGCCTTCATCAGTACTTCGCTAGCCAAGCTCGTTAATGAGGAGGGTCTGGGGCTGGACGTGGTCTCAGCTGGAGAGCTCCATATCGCCCGAGCCGCCGGTTTTCCCCTAGAGAGGGTATACCAGCACGGGAACAACAAATCAGCTGAGGAACTAAAACTGGCCCTTGAGTGGCGGGTCGGGCGCATCGTGGTGGATAACTTTGGCGAGCTCAAGATGCTTGATAAAATAGCCGGCGCGCAGGGGCTTAAACCCGATATCTTACTCCGCCTATCTCCCGGCGTGGACCCGCACACCCATAAGTATATTGCTACCGGGGTTATTGATAGTAAGTTCGGCTTTCCTATGAAAAGCGGGAAGGAAGCTTTAGCCCAGGCGATAAGGGCGCCCAACCTTAACCTTACTGGCCTGCACTTTCACATCGGCTCGCTTATCCACGAGGTTGAGCCGTACCAGCAGGCTATCGAACGTGTGCTCCAGTTTGCCCGCGAGATGAAGGTCGAGCCTGGGCTTGAACTCAAGGAGCTGAATATTGGTGGTGGCTTCGCTATTCAGTACACCCGGGATGCTCCGGCACCTTCAGTTTCAGTCTATGCTGAGGCGGTAGCTGCCAGAATCAAGGACCGATGCCGGGAGCTTGAGCTTAAACTACCGCAGCTTAGTGTTGAGCCAGGGCGGGCGATAGTCGGACAGGCCGGTGTAGCCCTATATACGGTGGGGGCGATTAAGGATATACCCGGTATCCGACGCTATGTTTCGGTGGATGGCGGCATGGGTGATAATATCCGCCCGGCTCTCTACGAGGCTGAATACGAGGCGGTGGTGGCTAGCAAGCTGGCGGAAAAGGAGGCTGGGGAGGTAACCATTGCCGGTAAGTTCTGTGAGTCAGGGGACATCCTGATAAGGGATATCAGCCTGCCGCCACCTGCCGCCGGTGATATTATCGCCATCCCCAGCTGCGGCGCCTACTGCCTGCCGCTGGCCAGTAACTATAACGCTTCACTAAAGCCAGCGGTAGTCATGGTCAGGGCAGGTAAAGCCCATCTCATGCGACGCCGGGAGACCTTCGCCGACCTGACCCGGTATGATCTAGTTTAGAGAGGATGTCAGATGTGGGAAGTAGTCGGCCAAACGAGGACCGTCTCCTTACTACAGCGCAGTCTAAAGCAAGGAGTGGTCGCTCACGCTTATCTTTTCATCGGGCCACCTCACGTGGGTAAGATGACGCTAGCCCTAGATTTGGCTAAGGCGCTAAACTGTGAGGCGGCGGAACCCCCCTGTGGGACGTGTGCTTCCTGCCAGAAAATAGCCTCAGCTAAGCATGCCGATGTCCAGATCATAGGTCTAGCGGGAGACAGGAATTCAGGTGAAGCTAAGCTTCAGACCGAAATCAGTATTGACCAGATTAGAGAGATGCAACACTCAGCCAGCCTGCCGCCATTTGAGGGTAGCTTCAAGGTATTCATCATTGACGGAGCTGAGCTCCTATCCCACGAAGCGGCTAACTCGCTGCTTAAGACCCTAGAGGAACCGGCCGGGAAGGTAATCTTCATCCTGTTAACCAGCAGTGAAAGGCTCCTTCCAGCCACCATTGTTTCTCGTTGCCAGCGGCTGGAGTTAACCCCCCTGGCGGCGACTGAGATAGAAACCGCTCTTTGTAGTCGCCGGGATATTGAGATGCCAAAGGCTAAGCTTTTGGCTGGTCTTTGCCGCGGCTGTTTTGGTTGGGCACTCTCCGCCGCCTGTGATGATGAGCTACTTCAGCAGAGGGCAGAAAGGCTGGAGCGGCTCCTTAGGGTAATCAGCGGCGACGGCGAGGAGCGTTTTAACTACGCGCTCCAGCTAGCCACCCAGTTTAGCCGGAACCGGGCACTAGTTGGGGAGAACCTGGACTTATGGCTCAACTGGTGGCGCGACCTCCTATTGGTCAAGGCTGGTTGTTCTAGTCTCATTACCAACACTGACTTAGAAGCTATGCTTACTAGCCACGCCCAAGATTACAGCCTGGGGCAAATAAGGGACTTTATCACTAGTATTCAGATGGCATTAGAACAGCTCAAGCAAAACGCTAACCCACAACTCGCACTGGAGGTACTAATGCTCAGCATACCTAGGCGAGGTGACTGAGAGATGGCTGATATTGTTGGTATCCGTTTCAAGAGAGCCGGGAGGGTGTACTTCTTTAACCCAGCGGGCATTGACCTAGCGGTAAACGACCATGTGGTCGTTAAGACCAGCCGCGGTCTGGAGCTGGGACAGGTGGTTATTGCCCCCGAACAGGTACTGGATAGTGAGCTGAGTGAACCCCTAAAGCCGGTGGTACGCAAGGCAGAGCCTGAGGATATTGAACGTGCCCAGGAACTGGAGACAAAGAGTATGGAGGCTCTGGCTGAATGTGGTAAGTGGATTGATAAGCTAAAGCTGCCGATGAAGCTACTAGCTGCTGAATACAACCTTAATGGTAGCCGGCTGACCTTCTTCTTTAGCGCTGCCGAGCGGGTTGATTTCCGCGAACTGGTGAAAGAACTAACCAACCATTTCAAGGCGCGGGTAGAATTACGGCAGGTAGGACCCAGAGATGGAGCCAAACTGGTAGGTGGCTTTGGCCGGTGTGGTCGTCCGCTGTGCTGCGTCAGCTTCCTAGACGAGTTCGACCCGGTTTCAATTAGAATGGCCAAAGAGCAGGATTTACCCCTTAATCCAATGAAAATATCGGGAGTCTGTGGGCGTTTAATGTGCTGCCTCAGTTATGAATGCCACGTTTACCAGGCGATGCGGGATAAGCTACCAAAGAAAGGCCAGCCGGTATCAACCTCCATGGGCATGGCTAAGGTAGTAGCCGGCAACCCTCTTAAGGAAACGGTGATGGTGGAACTAGAGAGTGGGGCGACCGTAGAACTGCCTCTTAGTGAGGTGGCTACTGAGGCTAAGCCAGCCCGTAAGTGGCGCAAAAGGGGCTAATTTTTAGACTACGGCTTTTTCACTGGGGAAGGTATTTCTGCCATTGAAGCTGACTCTTGAGCTGTAGGGGGATATAAAAGGGAAGCTTATCTCTCGGGGGCGAGGGACGACGAATTAATCTCATCCCGGCTTGTTCCGGGGTTCTACCTGCCTTGTGACGATTACAGGGAATACAGGCGCTGACGACATTCTCCCAGGTGTGCTCGCCGCCGCGGTAGCGGGGGATAACGTGGTCTAGGGTAAGCTGCCGGCTTTCTTTACCACAGTACTGGCAGATATACTGGTCACGGTTAAAAACCTCAAGGCGGGTGAGCTTTCTCTCTGGCCGAGGGCGTTTAATCATGTAGGCTAGGCGGATTACTGAGGGTACCGAGAAGATTTGGCCTACGGAGTGGATGAACCCCGTACCATTCTCCAACATCTCAGCCTTGCCCCGATACACCAAGACTACCGCACGCCGGGCGCGGCAGATATTGAGTGGCTCGTAGTTCTGATTCAACACCAAGACGGGCAGGTTTATCATAATTAAGGTCTCCGCACAGGGCTATGCTCCAAATCCGGCAGCAGAACGCATCCCGGTAAGCTCGCCTAATTTTACTCAAAAACCGCTGACTTTACAAGCCTGCTCAAGCCACCTAATCCCAGCGCCCTTTCCGACCCCCACGGGACACTCTCTTCTGACTGGACTTCACTTCACCCCGGTAGTCAGGCACATTAATATTAAAGGGAGTACTAATCTTATGATCCACCAGACGGGAGCTGATGGAAGCCTCAATCTGCTCCAGTATCTCTTCCAGTGAGTAGCGGGTGGTGATTACGGTGGCCAGCCGAGCATTGTAACGGTAGTTGATAATTTGGTAGAGCTTCTCCCGTGCCCAGGGAGTGGTGGTCTGCTCGCCAAAATCGTCCAGCACAACTAGCGGGGCGGTCTTTACCCTCTCAAACAGCCGATCGTAGGATACCTTTCTCTCTGGGTTGAAGGCGGAGCGCAGGTGGTCGAGGAAATCAGGCACCACCAAGAAGAGAGCCAGTTTTCTGGCCTGATAGTGATAGTTAACGATAGCCGCCGCCAGATGAGTCTTGCCGCAGCCGGTCCCGCCCATGAATACCAGCCAACCCTCGGGAGATTTGGCAAAATTCAGCGCCAGATTTAGTGCCGCCTCCAGGTTCTGCTGCTGCTCGGGGGAGAGGTTAGGCCTTCGCTTAAAGCTGGTAAAGGTCATGGCTTTCTGCAGTTCGAACTCGGGGCCCCAGCTATATTGAGATAAGGCCTCCCTTTCCTCGAGTAAGTATATCTGAGACAGCTCCGGGTTGGTCAGTCGGCTGCGGAGTCGGTCGTCCAGTTCCTCAATTGGGGTGATGGTGGCAATTACGGTGGGGAGCTCACGGTTAAAGCGATAGTTTAAGAGCTGGTCCAGTTTTTCTTTAGCCCAGGGGGTAGCGGTTTGCGCCCCCAGATCGTCCAAGACCAGCAGGGGGGCACCACGCACCTGGTCAAAGAACTCGTCATAGGGCATCTCACTAGCCGGGCTATAAGCCGAGCGCAGACGGTCAAGGAGGTCAGGGGTAGAGATAAAAAAGGCTGGCTTACCCTGCCTAATACACTCGTTGGCAATGGCCGCCGCCAAGTGTGTCTTCCCCGAGCCGCTGGGGCCCGAGAGGATTAACCACCCTTTGGGCTCACGGGCAAAGGCTCGAGCCGCCTCGTAGGCGCCGGCAAACAGCTCCTGATTTTTCGAATCCCCACTTCTCCCCTGGGGGAGCAGGTTATCAAAGGTAAAACGGGTTAGTGAGCCCAGGTTACTGTAGCGGAGGAGGTGGGTTTTACGCTCTTTATCACGGGCTTCCTGAGTGCAACGGCAGGGGATAACCCGGCTGAAATCGGGTTTCCCCGAGGGAAGCACGGGGTGCACAAACCCGGCTCCTTTGCAAACCGGACAGTCTGCGCTTGATGAGGTTGCCTCGGTTTCGCTAGCGCCGGACCATGTGTCCGTATCTGCCTTTGATGTATTTATCGGGGTCTTGTTTTTTAGAATCTCGCCGATGGGCTCCACTTTCCCTTCCTTCCGAAGACCAGCGTTCTAATATGGCAGAAATATAGCTCCACTTGCGCCTGTTCTGGGTCACCGCTTCCCTGACGGCATCCATGATCCAATCCGCAGGGTAAAGCCTCTCGGCCTCTTTAAGCTCCTCGGCAATTATTGGGGTAAGCATACCGATGTTCTGCTCGTAAAGGGTAAAGATATCGGGTGGCTCCTCAGTGTCCAGATAGCCTTGCCCCCTAGCCTTGAGACCGGGCAGGCTGAGCTCACCACGCTGAATCTTGGCCACGGTCTCTCGGCCCGACTCGGTATTGAGTAAATAAACGTCCTCGGTGGCTCCACCCTTATCCAGCACTAAGTGGAGGATAGTGCCCCGCTTGGTAGCCATTTCCAGGGCTCCCACGAGTGTCTCAGCTGGTGACCCATCTGCCTGGCTAAGGCTACGCATCAGGCTGGCACTGCCCAGCAGCTCTCCGAGGCTTACGAAGCGGGGGTAGCCCCGCTTACGATAGAG
>Ga0209427_10001878_pt1 | contig 24515 bp, 16 predicted proteins | sample DeeMarSWOR136_30_FD_187465 | JGI IMG/M metagenome (GOLD analysis project Ga0209427, IMG submission 187465) | Marine sediment microbial communities from White Oak River estuary, North Carolina - WOR-1-36_30 (SPAdes) (version 2) | ecosystem: Environmental > Aquatic > Marine > Intertidal zone >...
ATTAACCAATTTTGGATTCCGGATATAAAACAGTATTGTGAATTAGCTCCCATTGTTTTAATCGCAAATAAAAGTGACTTAAAAATGGAAGTAAGTGAAAAAGAGATTAATTATCTAGGAAAAGAAATTAATGCGATTTCAATTCTTTTTACTTCTGCTAAAACAGGTCAAAATGTTGAAATGGCCTTTAAAATTATAACTGAACGAGTTATAAACAAATTTTATTAAATTTCTTTATTTGTAAATTTAATGTAATTACTTTTTGGTTCATATAGAGTTCCTTCTTTTAGTAATTCTTCTAGAGCACTTTCAATGAATTTCTTATCTAAAGTTTCTTCTAATTCTAAAATTTGAATAACATTGGATTTCTCAAGTGCTTTCCAATTATTTCCTTCAAAGATTTCTTTCAACTTATTCATTAATGTTTCTAGTTTATTAAGATTGCTTCTAGATTGACCAACAAAAATTCTATCCATATCAATTTTGCCTGTTGTTTCATCATAACCGGTATCCTTTAAATACCTTTTAAATAATTTAATAATTTCATCAACATCTTCTTTAAGAATCTTACTTCTTAAAGCCATTTTTGCATGGGCTTCGCTAAGTCTAACTAAAGCATCTAAATTTCTTGCTAAAATAGAAATAATTGCATCTTCACTATCATATTGACCTCTTAAATCTAAGTAAAATTCTTTTATTCTTTCTTTAGCTTCATCAGATAATATGGGGTTGCAGGTTCTTCTCGCATGTCGTATATATTTCTTTAGAAGATCACTTGAGATTGGGGCTATAGACCTATCATTTTCTTCTAGTGATTCTTCTGAATCAAACATAGAATTCTTTAATATAAATTCAGCCATTTGCGCATCATCTGCAGCATTTGGTTTATCAACAACCACAAAAATTAAATCAAAGCGAGACAAAAGAGAAGGTGGCAATCTTATGTTTTGAGTAGGTGTTTTATATCTGTCATATCTTCCAGAATAAGGATTTGCCGCAGCTATGATTGCAGTTTGGGCTTTCAATGTAGCAACAATTCCAGCTTTTGCAATACTCACAGTCTGTTGTTCCATTGCCTCATGTAGAGCTGATCTATCAGCTGTATCCATTTTATCAAATTCATCTATTGCTGCTACACCTCCATTTGCTAACACAACAACACCAGCCTCAAGATTCATCTGACCTGTGTCGGTGTCTTTAATCACAGCTGCTGTTAGACCTACAGCTGTTGATCCTTTCCCAGAAGTATAGAGGCCTCTTGGAGATACTTCTATAGCACTTTTCAGGATTTCACTATTATGGACGATAATATTACCATTTGCTATAATAAAGTGACTATCATCAGTTCCAAGATCATAAACGGATGTTTCTTCATTGATCAAATTTATCTCCTCAATCTTATCCCAGAAAATATCTGATTTAGTTAACTTCTTCAACCAAATTAGATCATCACTATACTTTTTATCTTTATTTCTATACAGATCTTCGAATATCAGTGCCAATTTTCTAAGATATAATCTTCCAGCCCTTTGTCTTTGAGTTTTACCACGAAGTTCTGCTAAAAAATCTCGCTCTTTCGAACCTCTTCTCGCAATTATTTCAAGATCATTAGAAATCCTCTGTAAAATATTACCAAAATTAGGGATAATGTCTTTTTTTTGATATCTTTTTCTTGAATTTGCAATGTTTATAGCTGATTCAAGTCGTTGTTGTTTTTCTGTTGATAAAAATCTTATCTTTTTATTGAATTTAATTACTTCTTCTCCTGTTAAAATTATTTCATAATAGATATTTCCTTCATATTGTCCTGATTGAATGGTTTTAGTATTAATTGTACTGAAAATCCCAATTGTACTTAACATATCGGATATTGAATATGCTAATATTTTACTTGCGGTGGTGGCAGAAATAAATAATGCTTCATTTTCAATATAACTATCCCCTGTAAAATAAGCAGAAAGTAAGCTACAACGAAAATCTAACGGAGCAGATAGCAAAATACTGTGAAGCTTTTTATTTTGTGCGTGATTTCCAAAAAAACTGTTAAACAAATATCTTAAACTGGCATTATGAATTTGGATTGAATGATCATAATCGTAATAGGAAGCCCTCCCAAAAATATCTATAAGATCGTTTTTAATTGTTGTTACTATTCCTTCATTAGTATTTGAAATTCTTATACTATTTTTAGGGGTATCCCCTTCTGCAAGATAAAATCCGATAATTCTTCCAAGCTTATTATTAAATTCAATCATTCTTGGAATCCAAGTATTATCCTGTTTCCTCCTTATCCAATCCTCGTTTGGTATAGCATCAGGTTCTCTTAGATATGATAAAAATGTTCCTTCAGTAATATTTGAAATTCTAGCTGCTTTACTAAGACTAGTTCCATCATTCAAATATGATTGAATCTGTTCACGTATTGTTTTAGCGCTAACCAAATCATCTTTGTCAAAAAATTCACTTATATCAATCCAATTACAATTATCTTTAAAATCTAAATTTCTTGCAATAGGTAGATATAAATTACTATAATTTTCATAAAGATCATTACCATCAATTACTTTCATTTCACCATTTATTAATGTAGTAAATGAATGATTTGGAGTTGTAATAATAACTCGTCCAGATTGTGTTTTAATCTGAATAAGAAAATTAGTCCTGTGTCTGCTTACTTCATTGATTCTAGATATCTGAGTCTTCAGAGTACATGGATTTATTGAATATGTATATACTGGATTATTATTTAATAATTTAAGGATATCTGTATCTCCTTTTAAAATTACGTCAAAATGATTTTCATTAAGAAGTTCATCAACAAATTCTCCTATTTTTTTAATAGTCCACATTATTCCTGTTGATGTTTTGGTACCAATATATATTTTTTCAGAACCATAAACACTTTTTCCTGTTCCAGGGTCACCTACAAAAAGAACATGAATATCACCTCTTTTATAGCCTCCTCCAGGTTTTCTCTTTCTTGTACCTGCAAATAAACTTAAAGCTGAGGCCATTTTAAGATCTTCTCTCCCATATATATCAGGAGCAATCGATCTTGCGATTTTTTTTTGTATAAATGGTTCCTTAGCCAGATCTTCAATTCTTTTCTTATCTTGTTTAGTCAGATCAATAATTTCATCAGCTTTATCCTCCGGGTCAATAAAATTAATATCAAAGAAAGTCTTGAATAATGTAGAATTATTACTTTTAGTAGACTGAGCTAAAACTGATTTAAAAATACCCATCATCTTAACTCTATCACCAGGTTTTATTGTATCGACTAAATCATGAGTTAAAATTGCTTGAACTGATCTAGGAATTCTTCCAGGTGGTAAATCTTCTGGTATTTCTTGTATCATTATCGACTGCCAATCAATAAATTCCGAATATTTTGCAATTAACCTGAAATCTGTCTGAGCTTTAGCTTTACATCTTTTATTTATACAAAATTTTGGCCATCTTATTCTTGAAGTTAACTGAATAATATCAAATTGAGCTCCGCATAAATTACATTCAAATGATGCTTTTATGATTTTTGGTCTTATAGTAGAACATCTGACTAAGATGCCATTGGACCAAACAAGAGTACTAATGTGTTTTGCTCTTAAACCCCTTAAAGGAAGAAATAATGGACTCTTTTTATCCTTAGTAGTTATTCTTACGAAATAATCTTTATGAGTTAATTTAGATCCTTGAAATTTTAATAAATTCTTGAAAGCTTCAAGTGCATCTTCAATTATCGCTTCAGGATCTTTCTTAAGCATTTCTGCAATATCAGGATCACTTGCTAATAGATCTTCATAAAGTATTATTAATGTATTTCCACCTTTAGCATAAATATCATTAATTTGATCTTGATATTTATATACACCTGGACTTTCTTGGTATAGTCGATAAAAATCCTCAAAGCGCTGAACTTTATTAATCGGGCTACTAGGACTTGAGAGAGGGGTTGTCATAATAAAAATAAGTAAATCTTTTAATATACCTAAATTATTTTTGGCAATTTTTTAATTCTTAATATTAATGACATATTTTATTAAATGGTAAATAGATAACTATAAAAAAACCGAGACTGTTCTAAGGTTTACTGAATTACAGTTAAATATATTAAATTAGAAAATTAAATTCTAATTTTCCCTTAATTGTTGGAGAATCTCACATATTACAGGGTCCTGACTCATTTCACACCGTATTTTTAATAGAGAAATTATTCTCTTCTTGATTTTTTCATTTTCGTGTTTTGCTGTTCGACTTAGAATTAATGCAATTGAACGTTGGGTTAGTAAAGATCCTTTTCCACTTAAATTTTCTAAGAGTTTGCTTAATATTCGATTAAGACTTACATTTTTTATAATTTCAACAAAGCTATTAATCATACTCGTTCTGACTTCTTTTGACTCATCCCCTAGTATATTTATTAATGAATCAAGAACCACATCAATTTGATCGCTATAAATCTTACTTAATCTAGCAGAGGCTTCTCTAATTTTAGGATCTCTACTTTTTAAATGAATTTCTAACTTATTAAATGGAATATGAGAGCTATTCACCTCTCTGATATCAGATAATATATTTAAAGCAGACCAACAAACCCAATTTTGTTTATCATCAAGAAGGGAGATAATTTTCTCAATAATTTTTTCTTTTTCATCAATATAACTAATAATTTTACCTAAACCTGATATTGCAGCTTCTCTTACGATCCACTCATCATCAGATAATGCAATATTTATTAAAGCATCAATTACCGGAAAAGGAAGTTTATATCCTACATTTCCTAAAATCTTGACACTTGTTTCGCGAACAAATGAGTCTTTATCACTAAGTAGATTTAAAATGTCATTGATTGGAATAATTTCTGGTGATGTTTTGGCAATTTCCAGTAATGATTTAGTCAGAACAATCTTTACTTTTGAATCTTGTTCAGTTAAAATAGAAAAGAATTCTGGAATAAACGGTTTGATTAAAGAAGGATCGTTTTGAGCTATTTTTGAAATTATCGATGAAGCTTTTTTCTTTACCTGATTACTTCTATCGATATGTAAAACCGATATAATTGGCTTTACATCAAAATATTCAATGAATTCTTCTATTAATCCATCAATAGAATCAAGAGCGTTTAACCTTACTTTATCATCTTCTGCAATTGAATACTTCAATAAAAGGGGAATAACAGTTTTCGGGTCAATTTTACCAATGTTTATTAATGTTTTTGAAATAATTCCCTTTGTTATATATGTTGTAATATCTTGTACTTTGATTAAATTTTGAAGGATTAAATCAGGATTTTTTTTATACTTCTCTGTTAAAATCCCTGAAATACTTTCTCTTAATCCATCATTTTCAAATTTTATAAATATGAGAAGTGCAGTTAAGATTTTTTCTGGATTATATTTCCATAGTTTTCCAAGAAGTTTAACAAAATCATTTAAAAGATCAAAATTATTTGGATCAATTCTATTAATTATATCGTCAATATCTAATAAATTAGGTTCTTCTTCATAATATTTTTCCAGAACATTTATAGCAGATTGTCTTACTTTTTCATTTGAATCAGTTAAGCCTTCTAAAAATGGCAAAAGTGGAATATCCTTTTTTTTGAAATTACCAATTTTAGCAATAACCTCAAAAATCGATGCTCTAACAGAACTAGATGGATCTTTAATTAATGGAATAATTTTAGAAATAATTTTACGATCAATGTGTTTAAAATTGATATTTCTTATATTATTAATTGCTGCAGCACTAATTTCGTTATTTAAATGAAAAATTTTATCAATAATAATTTCAATAGGAAATTCATAAGAACTATCAGCTAACAGATTAAGTGTCTCAACTACAATTTTACTATTTGGGTCATTTATTAACTTTTTGATATTTAAATTTGGAAATACTTCTTTTGTTTTCTTTTTTGATCTACCAAGTATCTTTAATACTATTAATCTTAATCTCCATTCTGAATCTTCAATAAGATTAAGAATTAATGATTGAGGAATATTTTCTATAAAATTAGGATCTACGCTTAAAAGGGTTCTTGCTATAGAGATACTCAAATCGTAATTTGGGGATTTTAATGCTTCTACTATCCAAGGTAATATAACCTCTGGAACATCATGTTCTAATTTAATTAATATTTGACTACATATGTTTTGTGAATATCTATTATAATCAGTTAGACCATCCATTAACAAGTTTTTAAATTTCCAATCATTAAGCAGTGTTTTATCCTTCAGTGGAATTCGATCAAACATCATAATTATAGTTTCTACAGCATGTTTTCTTATCTCGGGATTTTTATGCTTAATAAAGTTAAAAAGCGGGATTGGATCAAATGTTTGCCCAGATTTCGTAATTTTTGAGTACTTAATATTCATTACAAAATCACTGTTTCTTGCTAAAAAAAAATAGGAAGTAAAAATGATTAATACAAATTCTTCAATCACAGCTGCCCAGGCAAAACTGTATCTATTTGGATAAATGTCACTAGTTAACGACCATAAATTAAAGGTATATTGTAACTTTTCAGGATTTACAATTAAAAAATTGATTAAAACATTGATTCCTATAGATGCCATTAAGTAGGCAGCGAAATAGATATCAATTCCTCTATATTTTATTTTACGTCCCCAAAAGCGAGTAAAATATCCTAAAATTCCAAAAAATAGAGTTACAAATACAAAAACTGAAGACATTGTCGATATTGCCAAATTTTCCGTGAAAAAAAATATTATAGTTTGGAATAATGAAATCCATGCCCATACAAATACAAATAGCATTAATCCTAAAATAATGTAATATATAGGTTGAGCTACAAATTGCTTCATTCCCCTTTTGCTATTTTCAAAATTAAGAAAAATTGATCTTTTTATGTCAGGAATATGGTAAAAAGCATCTGAGATGCCTGCAATATAACCTTTGGAACCATAAAAAGTTAATATCATAAGTGGATATCCTAGCATCCACGTTATCCAAATTAAGATGAAGGATAATCCTAATATTGAAAGTAGAATAGGAGGGATTATAAACACCAATAAATAAAATAAAAATGCAGTTGCTACCTTTATGATTTTATTTCTTGACAAATTTATTATTTTAGTGTTAATAAACTTATGAAATGGTGTTAATCCTTCATCTGTTTCTTTACTCAAAGCGATAAATAGAAAATCTATCATAGGATATAATGAAATATATATTAAACAAAAGATAAAGGGGATAAGTAGTGATAATGGAGGCACATCTGGTGGTGTAGTTTCTGGAACCCACAATTCAGGCGATCTTACGGTGTATATTACGGCAACAGTAAAAACTAAGATAATTGACATACTAAATATTAAACCATAAATAATTAATTGAAGTCTGTCCTTATTACGGATTTCTCCTTTCTTGACTAAAGAGACTTGTTTATAAATTAAATAAAATCCAATTACAAAAAACAATAAAAAAACTATTAGAAGAACAATTTCTATTATCAAGATCTTCACAAATTATAATTTATTAATAAAATAATAGTATTTTTATTTCTCTTGCATTACTTTTGTATATTATATAAAACGTTATTAATATATTAAATCTGGTGTATTTTTTATTGGAACTAATTGAAGAGAGCTTTTCTAATTCATTAATTAGGTTAAACTTTATTTTTACAAATGAAATTGTTGTTACTGAATGTATAAGGAATTTTGAAGGATTTTCTCTATTACGAGAATCTTTTGGTCCTTTCGAAGAAGGTAAAAAATATAAATTAAAGTTATTTTCTGCTATTCCTTTCATTGAACAAGAGATATTAAAAGTAGCTTTAACAGATAAATGTGATAATATTGATGTACAACGATATGCTATAGAAGAAAGAGATGACTCAATTTTAATAAAAAGATCTAACAAATTTTTTTTGAATAAAATTAGAGAATTCAAAAGATTCCTGCAAAATGAAGTAATCAAAAATAAAAAACCAATAATAGATTTAGATAGGTACAATTCATATACTTCAAATATCATTGATAGCCGATTAATAAAGCTATTAAAGCTATCTATGGCTGAATTATCATTAGAAGATGAGGGGAGATTAACAAATTCTGAAAAAATTCTTTATAAAAGTTTGTATAAACTCATCAATATATGGAGAAATTTCTTTTAATAAAAAGATTAGAGTTGTATGCTTGTTGTTCCATATTTCTTAAAGTATTCTATAATATGATTTTTTATTTCTTGGTTCATGTCTAAACCAGGTAATAATTCAATTGCATTACTCATTGCATAATAGGGAATATTATATTCAGATATAATTACCTTTACACTTTTTCCATCATCTCTTAATTCATTTCTATTAGTTAATCCAATAGTTGCAATGATGCTTATATCTAATTCCCTTAATTTTTTAATGGTGTCAATTAGGGAACCCCCAGTAGTTGTAACATCCTCAAGAATAATAATGTCTCCATTGGGTATACCAATGAATATCCTATCTTTAGGAATTCCATGTTCTTTTTGCTTACCTCGACCCATTGCAAGAGGATAATTACCAGAATTAAAATCTTTCTGTTTTTTTGCCCATTTAAATTGAGTAATAATACCTAATTTTGTGGCCCCCTCTGGGACACCGTAAAAACATTTGGGATTTAAACCTAAATAATTAACATATGATAAAATATAATCTGTTAATTTATCGATTAAATAGGCATCTGAAGTTATATTTCTCCAATTTACATACCAATAAGATAATCTACCAGAATTGAGTTTTATTGGTTCATTAAAAAAACCAATTACATTCTGAGTTTTTATAAATTCATTGAAACTCTCTTGTTTCCACTTCATCAAAATCATATTTAGTATTGAATTAAATTTTTAAAAAAATTAGTTTTTAATTGTATTAATTTTTATGTATTAGGTATTTTTTGGCTCATTTTTTGATATTAACAAGAATTTTTCGAGCTTGCGATACAATTTTTTTATCAGTCTGATTTGTTAGAGTCTCTAACAAATTTTGAATTGGGATAACAGCCCTAGAATTTGTTTCTGAAAGTTCTTCAAAAATAGAAAGAGTAGAGAGAATTTCTGCTTGATTGGATCCTTCGAAAATTTGTTTAACTCTTGGAATTGCACTTTTACTCAAAATTTCATTGAGATATTTAGAAATATCTGCTTCGACTTTAACATCTCTATAAGATCTTAATTTATTATTTCTAATGTATTCAACAAAGATAAATGGCATTTCAATTGACCATTCTTTTATTTTTTCCAATTCAATTAATTGAATTACACCACCATCATTTTTATAAAAAAGCTTCATATCCAATCACCAGTTGTTAACTTCTCGGGTAAGTATTTTTCTGTTAAAAATTCAAAACCATGAGTTGAGAGCGCTTGAATTTCAGCTTTAACATTTTTTTTAAGAGATAATTTAAGATCCTCCTCCCAGGCTTTATTTCTTTTAACAAATTCTTCATTTAATAAATCCTTAATGCGTTTGATATCTACCTTTTCTAATTTTAGCCTCGCAACTTCTGGAATTTTATAAGTATCCAAATCACGAGTTAAAACTCCAAGTAATTTAATATTAGGAGTAGCTAAAAAAGGAGATTCATAACTTAATCTTTTTGAGCCCCTTAAATATACACTATGGATATAATGTCCATAAGGATCACTATCTACTAAACTAAAAACAGGTAAATTCAATTCTTTACTTAAACGTTTTAAGAACATTCGAGTTGCTATATCTCCTACACCCCCAGCTGTCAATAGGATACAAGGATATTTACGCCAAAATCTATCCTCAGCAAAGCGCATCATTGCAGCTTCTTTTTCTATTGCTAAAATGAATTCTGCATCTGATTCAATTATTTCAATGTTGTCTAGAAATGGAGATATTTTCCAACCTCCACTTCCTAATCCTTCAAGATCGATAATGTCATTTTTATCTCTAATCCTAAGACGCCCTATACAAGTTCCATTTGCAGTAGCAACAATGTGTGTTGAATTTCTGGTAGTATAAAGCATTATTGCTGCGTCTTCGATACTTTTATCACTTATCTTTTGCTCTTTAAATAATTTAACGTCTGTATAATATACTTCTCTTTTAGTTGCATGTAGATCTTTTACTAATAGTTCGTTTATAATTTCAAGAATTCGCATTAATCTTGTAATATCTGCAACACTTGTTAGAGTGTGGAATTGCTTTTCTTGAAGTTGTTGGCCTAGAAGCAACAAATCGTTTTCTTCATCCCAAATAATGTTTGAACTTGATCTGGAGGGTAATTGTATTGATGGTCGTCCTGTTTTCTTTATTTTTGATATTACTTCATCGACAAGTTTATATAACCTTTCTAAAACATTTTTTCTGGTAAGATCATCAATTTTAACTGTGTTTTCAGGAAGTTGAGGTTGCTTCTTTTCGATTCCTTTAGTTAAATATTCTTTAAATAATTCTTTTGTTGCGTTTAAATCATAATTAAGTTGTTTTTTCGCCATATTATTTACCTAATTACTTGTTTAATTTCCATTGTCTTTTACCCATTTTTGACTCTACTATAACTTTTCCCTTTCGTTCTAATTCCTTGAGTTTAACTTGGAGGTATCGAGCGTCCATCATATCTTTAATTTTTAACTTGAAAATAAGATGTTTAATAGTTTGCCAATCATCAGATAAAACTTTTAATATCTTTTCAGATGTGATGATCGGTAATATCGTTTGTGTTTGTTTTGGAGGTGCTGGTTTTTCTACAGATTTTATTTTTTTAGGAGCTGTCTTACTTAGCGTTTTTACTTTAGAAATTGGTAATTGAACCTGTTTTGCAGATATTTTACTAGTAGTAACTTTAACTGGTTCTGGAGGTTTTAATTCTACTGGTTTTGCTTCAATAGGTTTTTTATATGATTCAATAATCTTACCAATAATAGTTGATTTTGTATCTTTAGATAATAAACTAATATTATGTTCGTTACAATATTCAATCAATTCTTTTTTTGTCCAATTTTTCAGTGTTTTCTCAGTAAATAATTCTTTTTCAGGTTCAACTTTCTTAGTAGGAACTGGTTGTAATTGAGAGGGTTTCGTAATCACTTTTTCTTTTATAATTGGAGTTTCTTTAATTTCTGTTTCAACTGGGGCTTTGACGATAGATGGGAGTTTTTTGGTTATAGCAATCTTCATTGAATCTTCTAGTTCCTTTTTATTAAGGTTTGCCTTATGTATGCTCTCACCTTGGTATGCAATGTTATATATGCTATTAACAAATAAAGGTATATATTGTTCTATTAGGCTAGCTCTCTTTTCACTCTTACGAAGACTTGCTTTTCTGTTGAGATATATTCGTAATCTTCTCCCAATTGCCTCAAGGCAAAATTTTATTTCTTTTATTAAATCTTCATCATCTGCTAGGGCATTTTTTGATTGTGATTTAAACATCAAATGCACAAAAGGTCCAGAAACATTAACTAATAGTTTTATTGGTCCTTTTGGTAATCCATTATCATAAGTATCAAGATTGTAATTTTTCCAATTAACTGCTTGGACTGCTTTAGTAATTGCGCAATCTGCACTATCTCTTAATTTTGGTGTTCTATTTACAAATCTAGATAAAACATCTCTAGAGCGTTTAGGTACTTCTAAATTTCTTGAATAAGCCATCACAGCTTCAACAACATAAGCTAAACCTTTTCCACTTGTGGGGGCTCTTGTTTCTGCTGCAACAAAATCATCATCCTTTGTATAATTCTCAATGAAATATTCAAATACCCCTTGGTAAGTATCCATAGAATCTTTATCAGAATAAGTGAGAAGATCATCGATGTATTGCTTTATTTGCTGCTGATCCGTGGTTTCATCTATAATATTGACAGTTTCCAATATCTCAGAACTTAAATTATTTATTTCTTCTGGATCGATTGAGATTTGAGTGATTTGATTATCATCAGTTTTTATTTTTTCTCCTAATAATGTTTTCTCTTTATCTTCATATAATAATTCATAGGTTTGATTAATATTATCAACAGGACCAGTAAAATCATCTATATTTTCTGAGATTTTCAATCCAATTTCTTTAATTAAAGTGTTTTCTAGAGTTGATTCACCAACTGGAATTGCTGTATCTGTGGGAGGAGCCATATATTTAATAGATTTAAAAGCGAGGAATAAAGAATTAAATTGTTCTTTTGTTAATTCAGTAGGTTTCACTTTAGATATAAGAACTTTATTTATAAGATCTTCAAAATCTGTTCTATTTTTTAACTTTTTTAACTCAGTTAATCCTTCTTTTGAGTTTTTAAACAGTTTGTTTAAATCTATTTTAATTCTATCTTGTTGATTTCTAATATCATCTATTTGTTTCAAATATTTTTTAATTTCTCTTTCAATATTCTTTACTTCTTTTTGAGTTTCAGCTTTCTCGATGCGATTACTCAGTTTCTTTATTTCTTTATTTACTTTTTCATAATCTTTATTTAATTTATTGTAATTAGAAATTAAATTCCAATAATTCTCTTTTAAATCGTCTGATTCAACTTGATAAATAATTAATTTATCTCTAGGTTTTTCAGAGCGACCAAAAATCCTTTTTTCATTTCTCATAAAATAACAGGAATCAGTTTTTTTCTCTGCTAAATTTACAAATCCATCCTCCAGAATAAGAAAATTAAATTGATCTTGTAAGTCTCTCTCGGCCATATCAACTATTTCTTTGGCTGTTTTTGAACTCATTCTTACAAAATTATCTTGTAAAAATGCAGAAATTGATTTATTTTCTGATTTTGTAATCAAATCTTGTAAATCCCCTATATTAACTGAAGAAGGGTGAGGTTTAGCATATTTAGGCTCATCGGGGAAAGAATTTACTAATCTTCGGTAAATTCTTTCTTTGCCTTCTGGATCAATATAAATAATTGTAACATGAGGATTCATAAATGCGGTTTCTTCTATATATTTCTCAACATAACCTCTGACATATTTTACATTTAAATAATTCAATTTAATATAAGTGCCATGAAGAAAAGGACTATCAATATCTGTTGGATGAATCAAATATTTTTTTTCATTTTTGGATGTAGTGAAGAATTCTGTAACTGTAGCATAAACATTATCAAGTGATTTCGATACAGTGATTACAGGTCTACCAGTTGTATTTTGAGCATCACTAAATGCACTAGGGGCTCCAAATCCTTGACTTCCTCTAGTTTGTTTTAATTCCATAGATTTAGATGATGCAAGATATCTGCCAAATTTTCTGAGATCAATTCTTGACATTCCAGTTCCATTATCAAAAATTTCAAAAGTATAACTCATAATATTTTTCTGACTGATTTCAGAAGTTAAAAAGGAAGGTGCATCATATTCTTTAATCCGAACTACCACTATTGGTTCTACATCAATTATATTTTCAACAGGTTTAATGATTTCTTGCATATCGTCTATTATTCGCCTAACCTCCTCCTCTACCTCCAGTTCTTCTGTAGTAATTATTTCTCCAGACTCTTCCTCTTTTTCTTCTGCTTCTTGAACATAAGATTGATCTGGTTCAACAGATTCAATGCCTAATTCCTGCATTAAGATATGTTTAGCTCCATTATTTAATTGTTGAGTCTTTTTTTCTTCCTTTACGGTATCAAGTATTGAAAATTTTTCTAAAAATAATTCCTGATCTAATGAAAATTTAATTTTAGAATCAGGTTTTTTTATTTCTTTCCATTGAAAACTTTCAATGGCATCTAAGGCGTTGTCAATAAATTCAGCACAATATTGAACATGTTTCCAATAGCCAAATTCGAAACCAACTAGTTGAGTTCGCTTACGCATATACTCAGCTATAGTTCCTTGCTTAATTTTACCTTCTTCTTTTGATGTAATTTTGGACGCACTCGACTGATAATTATTTCTTCAATGCTTATTAAAAAAATCTATACATATATACATATAGTATTAGTTGCAAAATAATTGATATAATTATAAGATATATGCTATATACCTTAATTCTATAATTTTCAATTATCTACTCGAACTTTACAATAATATTCACTGTTTACAGTAAATAAACTAATATTTAAATATTTTCATCAGATATAAAATCATAAATTAAGTGAATAAATAGCCAAATAATTTTTAAAACCTTCTCTAATCTTAAATTAAGAATTTCTTTTTTGAAAGGCTTCAATAGCAACATCAATTATTTTTGATGCAATAAATCTTTTAGTATTTCTCTCAACATGAGTAATATGTTTTTTTTTATCTATAATAAATACCTCGTTATATTTACTACTAAAACCAATATCTTCTCTGCCAATATCGTTTGCCACAATTAAATCAACTTCAGATTTAATGAGTCTATTATAGGCACGTTCTATTAATTCACTTTTAGAAACATTTGTTTCTGCTTTAAATGCCACAATAAATAGGTTGTAATCTTTTTTCCTTGCTACATTTATTATTTTTGGTGTTAATTTCATATTTATCTGTAGTTCTTCTACATTATCAGAAGATATTTTTCCCTCGATACATTCAATTGGTTTATAATCACTTACAGCAGCAGCTGAAATGAAAAAATCATAATTATTTAAAGAAATTTCATCTTTAACTGCTTCTATAAAATCTTCTGTTGAGATAACGTGTCTAGTTCTTATATAATTTGGAAGTTTAACTGTACATTCGCCAGCAATTAATAATACGTCAGCACCTCTAGCAGAAGCTTCTTTTGCTAATTCAACACCCATTTTTCCAGATGACTTGTTTGAAACAAACCGAACTGAATCTATTGCTTCTCTAGTTGGTCCAGCAGTAATAAGAATTTTCTTACCTTCTAAGTCTTTCTTCGTAACTAATAAATCTATAACCCTATCAATTATGTCATCAATTTTTGCTATTTTAGCCTTACCTTCAGAAATTCTAGGACCTAAAATGTCTACTCCGCATTCACGTAATTGATGTTCATTCTTCTCTAAAATAGGGTGTTTGTACATACTTTCGTGCATTGCTGGAACTATTACTATTGGAATAGAAGAGCCAAATGCAGTTGATGCTATTGTTGTAACTGGTGTATCGTCAATACCGCTCGCAATTTTTGAAATTGTATTGGCAGTTGCTGGGCATATCAAGATTAGATCTGCTTTTCCTACAGTTTTGGGTCTATCACCTGCCAAATAAACATGTTCAACAGCACCAGTTAAATGAGTAATAACTTTATTTCCTGTTGCCCATTCCATTAAAGCAGGATTAATCAGCTCTGTAGCCGCTTTAGACATGACACATATCACTTCAGCTCCTAATCTCATAAGTTCTCTGGCTACAATTGGAGAAGATATGACTGCCACTGAACCAGTTAAACACATGCAAATAGTTTTACCTCTAAGAATAGTACCCTTACTTTCAGTTATATCCTTTGAAGGGTGTTGAAAATTATTTTTTGTCATGTTTTAATAATTTTATTTACTATTTTTCAATTAAGATTAGAACATTATTGTTTTTCTATTTATGCAAAAAATTTTTTAAAATAAGTATTTTTTTCTCACCACATAAATTTAATCTTTATAAATTTTCCAATTCTATTTAAAAATAACGTTATTTCAAGACAATCGACTTCTTGTTTCCCCGAGAATTGGGGATTATTCATTCTTATTTTCTCGCTAAGAGCAACTTCTGTAGCTCCTATGGTCGTATCATTATTCATAATCATTTTTATCTTATTTTTTATTAAAATTTCTAATCCCATATTCTTCATTAGTTGAAAATGTATTAGTAATCATCTTGGAAACCAAGAAATTTAATCGAAGATTATTGTATTTTTTACATAAAAAAATGTATATATACTTAATTGTCTAAAATATTATAGTAATTTACATTATGAAATTTGTGCTTATAAAGGGACCTAGAAGATGAATAAAGGACAAAAAAATTTGATGGTTGCATTAACTTTAGGAATCACATTATTTATTGTTGTTTCTTGGTCTATAAACTCATTGCCTCAAAGGATAATATTTGAACCACCAGATTTTTATGGAACATCCGAAGAAGTCTCTTTAGAAGAAATGGTGGAAGTTGCTAACAAATTTAATCTATCAATATATATACCCTCTGAATTACTTAGGGACCTTAAAATTACGGCCATCTACCTTAAAGAGAGTCCTTTCATAGCAATTGTTGTTTTCAGTGCTGATGGTAATAAAGATTATAAAACTTCTGAATTCGGAATTGAAATTGCTCCTGTAAATCCGCAATGGGTACCAACCTATAGTGAGCTTCAATCTGAAGCTGAAAAATCACCAGATAAAACAGCAATGGAAATTAATAGTTGGCCTGTAATGATTCATGAAAATGCTTATAGTGGGGTCTCTGAAAGAAGAGATAAATATGGGGATCATACATTATTAGTACATCTCTGGATTGATGAGATTGAATATTTAATTTCTACTCCAACTTTAAATGTTAATGAGGCTGTGTCAATAGTAGAAAGTATGACATTAATAAATGCTTAGAAAGATTAACAAAAGATGTAATCTCTATTAAGTTTTTTTTATTATACCTAATGTAAGTTTATGAAGAAAAAAGATAAAGGATATCAATTAGTAACCATTGGAGCTTTATTGGTGTTAAGTGGTGTTTGTTTTGATATTATTACACTTATAATTAGCTATTTATTACCTTTTTCATTTATAGCAGGAATTTTAGTAATTATAGGCGTTATATTTGTTATAATTGGAGGATTAAAAAAAGACGAAAAAGTTTTTAAAAAATCTAGTGAAATTGACTAATTTCTGTAGTAACTGAAGTACTAATAAATTCTCTAGTAATCAAGTTACTAGTTATCGGAATTAATATAACTTTAAACTACAACCATAGGAAATTACAATTTGAAAAATGAAAAAGTTTAATCTTTAGAATTGATAATTTTTATTTTCAGATTTAATTTAGTACTAAAATCACGAAATTTCTTGAATTCATCTGGTTTAAGGGTTTGTTTTTCCTTAAATTGAAGAATTTCAAAAAATTTTTTACCATAAAATGTCTTATAAATTTTGGATATATCATAAAGGACCATTTTTTTATCATGAAATCTAATTATTTCAGAGGATTCAAACTCAAGTTTTCGAATTTCAAGAATTTTATTAGAATATTTAAAAAAGGGTGTATGTTGCATTTTTTTCAAATTAAATATTATTGTATTTCCAAGCTCGTGAGTAATTAGTGAATCTTTAATAAAATTATGGATTTCAGTTAAAAACTTTGATTTAAATTCTTTTAGATTAATATTGGGATAAAGACATTTTGTTAATATTCGGGTATAGGGCAGATCCAATCCAGCTAATTCATTATCTAAATTTAATAAGGTTAAAATTTGGTTAATATTAAGATCAATATCTCTTTTCAATTCTTCAAAAATGTGATCTCTTTCTTTAAAAATAAAGTCTAATAAAAATTTCTTAAATTCTTTAATAAAAATATTATAATTGGGTACAAATTCCTTATTTGGATTATTTACAACAATTTCATTAGCCTGGAAAGGATTAATCTCCTTGTTTAATACAGCGTTTATAACTGATAATGGGTAATAGCCTTCAATAAATTCCATACCTTTAGAGATACTCTTAATTGCATCCTTGAATGAACATTTTGTAATTACATTAATGGTTTTAATAATATTACTTTCAATTTTAATGGGTGTTTTTTTACAGAAACAAAGATCAAATGGTTTTAAATCATGAAATAATGGATTATTGTAATCAGGAATAATTATCTGAGAACCATAAGCATTAACGAGACTTCCTTGAATTGGTTTATTTGCTAGATCCCATTCAATAACCATTACATCTTCTGAATCTTTATGAATTGTATCATAACTATATTCTATATTTTCGCTTAGTAATAATAAACCGTCTATTGATTTTATTTCATATTCATTAATATCTCCCCAGAATTGTTGTCTATAATAATATACGTCTTGTAAAATACTAAAATCATCTAAAAATAGTTCTTTCATTATAAAGTAATTAATTCCTATATCAGATGATTTTATTGTCTGATCATTTAATCCGAAAAAGCCAATACGGGAGACAATATAATGATATACAGGATTTTTTAAATTATTTTCATCATGTTTCACTATATAAGCATTTCTTTTTTTTATGAAATCCCCTTTAGCTCTTATAATGTTATGTTTTTCTATTAGCAACTTTAAGAATGCAAATTTTTTAAGATAGACTTTTCTTTCTAATTCTTTAATTTCTGTTTTATATTTCTTATATTCAATGTAATATTTTTCCTTAGGGATGCTTATTACTTGAAATTGCTTTTTCAATAATTTTAACTTATCAAGTATACAGAAATTATCGATTTCAGAAAAGAAATAGTTTAATAGTCTGATTTTCAGAGAATCCAAGGAAGATTCAGAGATTAAATCCTTAAATAATGGATTAATATTAACTAAATCAACATAGTTCTTCTTTATTATATATATAGAAAAATATTGATTATTGAAATTACTACTCTTTATCAAAATTTTTAATTTATCAAAATGGGTTGATATAAACAAAATATCTTTAAATTCTATTATTTTATTAATAGATTCAATAATTTTTAGAAGATCATAAAAAGAATATTGGGGTATAATATCTAGAAATCTCTTAAAACCTTTATCTATATAATCATTAAATGCCAGAAAATAGTTCTGTAAATCATTCTCATAGCCATTTTGTAGAAATTCAAAAAATTCAATAAATAAATTATTTTTAATTGCTGTATTTAGATAAGTTTCAATTATATTTTTTGTTTCAAATTGATTATAAATTGCTTTATTCAAATAATTCAGAGCTTCTACGCAATTATTGCTTTTAAAGCAACTATTAGCTAATAATAGAAAGTTTTTACTTTTTCTTTTTGAGCCTAAATCTTCAGAAGTTAAAATATAACTCTTAAAATTTTCTAATATCTTTTGAGCAAGATTAGTATTAATTATTGATAACAATTTTATTAAATGAACACAGATTTTTTTATTCTTTTCAGAATGTATTAAGAAGGAAGGACAATCGTGAAAAATTTCATTATTTTTTTCGTCTATTATAAGATGAAATTCACGCTCATTATCTAAAATAAGACTTCTAATTAGTATTGGGTCTTCTTCAATATTAATTAAATTGATTTTATTGGAAAGAAATTTCAGTGATTTCTGGTATAAAATTAAACCAAATTTATCAATTATAAGACTTGATATTGAATTATTAACCATTTTTTAGAATCTTGATTTTATTATTTCTGAAATTAATTTGGGAAATTCATTCCAATCTTTTATACTAAGTAGTTGCCCTCCTGCAACTTTTACCATTTTTTTAGCTTCTTTCAAATTGAAAGAAGTTTCAGGACACACCAATATGAAATCGACTCCTAAGGAGCGCATTTTTCTTAACTCTATTATAGATTCTTTTAGATCAAAAATTTCAGCATCTGTAAATAAAACATTTAGCTTTTCACGTGAATTGGAATATTCTTTAAATTGTTTATTTGCCCACTCTATAGCACTTTGTACTCTTGTACCCCCTCGAGCAGTAACAGAAAGAAGCTCATCTGCTAATTTCTCTAAATCAATTTTTTCATCTAATCCTTTCAAAATATGCGTATTTGACTCAAAAAAAGTTATTCCAAGTTCATCTTTACGCATTCCATAACATAACATAGTAATACAAATACTCATATACGCTAATTTATCTCCCGTCATGCTGCCTGAAATATCAAGCTCAAAGCAGGCGGTTCTTAATCCTTTAGCAGTTTCAAAAACAAAAAAGTCATCATATTTTATATAATCTAATTTTTTGCCTTTTTCTAAGATGTTATTTATAGTCTCCTCAAGATCAATATTTTCAAAATCGTCTCCTATGGAATATGGTCTCACTATATTAATTGGTATTGGTCCAGTTGTAGAACTGCCTAAATGAGCTCTTGAATAATAAATACCTAATTCAATTAACATCTTTTTAGCTAATTCTTTTACTTTTTGTTTAGTGGTTTCTTGTAAACTATTTCGATGAATAAACCACTGTTTAAGTAAATTTTCTCCACTACCTGCGGATAAACATGAGATCATTTTATTTTCACCTTCTTGACCTCCGATTTGCTGAGCACTTTTTAAGCCATCACTTAAATTAAAATTTCCAATAGCGCCTAATGCGTCTCTATTATTGGAAGCTAAAGCACTAGCAGTTAATTCTTTTATTCTCTCAAAATTTAATTGATCATGAATTTGATTCATTAAATTGCTTAATCTTTGAAAATCTACTTTATTTTTTTCTATTAATTTTTTTAACAACTGATAATTTGGTTCAATTAATTCAAAGATTTCATCTTCAGGCATATGAAGTTTCTTTCCTATTTTCTCTATAAGTTCTGACTCTAAGTCTAATCCAATTTTTCTTAGAAATTCTGTTGCATTTCTTAGTTGGACAGGAGTTTCACAAGATTCTAAAGTTAAAGAAGTAAGATTTGGAATATTTTGTTCCATTTTTTGACTACAGTGAATGTTCGGACAACTATTAGCTAGTTGTTGTAATTGATGTGTTAGAGTTTTAAAACCTTCAAATTTTTTATTTTGATTCATCACTTCATTAATGGCATTTTTAAGTGCTTGATTGAATAATGAATTCCATGATTTATTTGCAAATGCAGTTTTCGTTAAAGTTTCAAGTGAAAGACTCATTTGGGAATTCTTAAACTTTTGATCAAATTTATTTAATAATGAAGATCTTAGATCGGTACCAAAAAATTGGTCAAGTGAATTTGCTAGGTTGAAATTATGTTCAAATGAAGACATTTTCATGCTGTTGTTTAAAACTTTTTCTGAATTAAAATTTGGAGTTTCTCCTAAGTGTTTTGCTGACTGAAATAACTGATCTAAATTATCAATCTTATTTTGAAGTTCATTTTTTAGATCATTGAATTGATCTTTAGAAATGGCATTTGTATCTTTTAAAAATTTCATAGATTGTAATAAATCTTCTAGACTCCCTGATTTTAACAATTTTTTTAAATCGTCTTTAATACTTTGATTATTAAGAGCTTTACTTGTAATTTTTTCCCATTCTCTAAAAGATTGTTCCTGAATTAAATCATTTAACCCTAAGTTAGCACCTGCTTTAAGATCCTTAGGATCTAAAGAGTTAATTTTTTGAAGTATTCTGTTTTTTGCTTCATTAAATAATTTTTCAAATGATGTTATTTCTTCTTTATATAACTCAGAATCGTCATTAAAGAAATTAAGCGCTGATTTATAAGGTTCTTCATGCCTCTTTTGATTTAGGGCTTCTATAAATTTTTCCAATTGTGGAATCAAGTTAGTATCAAATGATTTCGATAATTCAATCTCATCTATTAGGTCCTGTAATTGATCCAATTCTGATTTGATTCCCGAATTTCTTAATTCATCATCAAAATCATTTATTTCTGTATCAATAAAGAACGATTTCATTAAATCCTTCTTGTAATTTGGAAAGAGAATCTCAAAAGCAATATCTTTCGCTAAATTTTGATTACCTGGAAATGAAGTAACCGTGCTAATTTCAATAAAATCATTTGGTGTAATAGATCCTTTCCGATAATATCTTGATATGATTAAATTTGGGATCGATAAAACTTGCCGTGGAGATGGCATTTGAATTATATCTGGATGATTTCTCATCCTTCTTATAAATTCTACTGCAAACTCACATGGGTTTTCAGGAAATACCCCCAATAATTTACCCTCCTAAAGTCTTGTGAATAATAGTTTCTATTACATTTTCGACTTTTACTCCAGGTTTTGGTTTTAAACTCCCTAATAGAACATGTTGAGCAATTTCGGAGAGATAAACGTATACAGATTCTTTTTCTTTCACTTTATTTTCTTTTTCTAAGATTCTTTTTCTTGCTAATAATTTTGCCATAGCAATCCCTGCTCTTATAGAAGCAGGAATTTCAATATCAATTTTATTATGTCTAGTTTCTTTAATAATTGAATATATTAACTCCAATTCTGATTCCTCTATTATAAAGTGTTCAGGTAAATTAATTCTGATGATATCTAATTCAGTAGACTTATCAGGATAGTTTAATTTAATCCAAACTTTTATTCTATCTTTTAAAGCTTCGGATAAGCGATGTGTTCCAGAAAGTTCTTCTGGATTCATTGCACATATAAAGAAGAAGTCTTTATCAGCCTTTATTCGACCTAGATGAGGTATTCCTATGGATGCTTCTTCTAGAGGTTCTAATAAAGTGTTTTGAGAATATTCTGTAGCCCTATTAATTTCATTAGCTAAGAAAGTTCCTCCTTCTAACATAGCATTCAATAATGGTCCTGGATTAAAAGCCTCTAAAACAAATCCTTTCTTTAAAGTAATTGCTGGATCAAATGAACCAACAAAATGCGAAGGTTTGATACTTTCATCCATAGTTAACCATTGAAAACTCTTGTTTTTATTTTCTTTTGCCCTCAAACTAGCAAAATATCTACATAATATGGTTTTTCCAACACCAGGTGGTCCAACTAAAGCAGGAAATAAACTTGTTGATTCTGCATCTCTTAATAGTTCTAAAGCTTTGCCATATTGGCCCGAAAGAACGATATCAATTTGTTCTTCTGAAATATCTTTTATTAAGTGTTGATTAAATAGCTCTTCAAACCGTTGTTTATTTATCATATTTCTATCTCTAAAGCGTGTTGAGTAAGATTACGATTTTTTTACATGAATATTAAGTCTTTGTTAATATTAAACTTTAAAGTTAATAATTAAAAAGAACAAATCTAGATAATCTAATTTTTATCAAAGAAAAGAATCAAATTAATTGATATAGATGTCCCCTTTTATCTTGATTTTTTCTTATACTTACATGATTATTTCTTTTTAAAACACTTAAATAACAACGAATTGTTGCTTCGGAAAGAGGCTTAATTTTCTTACACATTAATTTTATATCTAAGATTGAAAAAGTCAATTTTTGATTAGAAAGGGGGATTAAGATGTTCTGTAAGAAATTAATATGATAATTTTTTAATTGTGGTCTAAAAACAGAATAGTTGATTTTACTCTTCAATGTCGATAGTTCAGAATTAAGTTTAAAAGAAATTTTATCTAATAGACTAACTATTTCGAAGAGAACTTTTTTGTCGGGATTCATAAATTAATAATAAAATTTAGTTATATATAATTTTTTTTGTCTCTTATAATTGATATTATTGAAATTTTATTAAAAATAATTTAAAAAAGAATAATATATAATTGATCAATTAATTATCTCTAATCTATTTAACAAAAATAATTTAAAATTATATTAACATTTATTATATATAATATTGTTATGAAGTTCACAAAAATTTTTTAATAGTTTTGTTGTTTATAAATATTCGTTTCAAATATTATGCAATTGATAACTAATATAGAGGATTAAAATTGTCTGATGAGGAAAAATTAATATTTAAAGATATTACTCAAGATTTTTCCAAAAAAAATAATAATAATTATACGTTTTTTAAAAAAAAAAAGGATAGTAATAATGAAATCCCTCATCCATTTCTAAAATGGGCAGGAGGAAAAAGACAACTAATTCCACAGATGCAAGCTTACTTTCCAAAGAATTTTAATAAATATATAGAACCATTTGTAGGGGGAGGAGCTGTTCTTTTTTATTTAAAACCCAAAATGTCGGTTATAATAGATATAAATAAAGAACTAATCAATTGCTATAAAGTTATAAAAAATAAAGTAAATCAATTGATAGAATTATTAAAGACTCATAAAAATGAGAAAAATTATTACTATAAAATAAGGGCTTTAGACAGAAATAAAGAAAAATTCGCTAGATTATCTGATATTGAAAAAGCTTCCAGATTGATTTATTTAAATAGATGTTGTTATAATGGTCTATATCGAGTAAATAGTAAAGGACAATTTAATGTACCATTTGGTAAATATAAAAACCCTAATTTCTGTGATGAAGAAAATCTTTTAGCTGTAAGTAACTTACTTAAGAATGTTGAGATATTTCATGGATCTTTTGAGATTTGTTTAAATTATGCTGTAAAAGGTGATTTTATTTATTTTGATCCTCCATATTATCCTATATCAAAAACATCATCTTTTACTAGTTACACTAAAGAAGATTTTGGAAAAGATTCTCAACAAGAATTACTAAATGTTTTTAAAAAGTTGGATGAACGAGATTGCAAGCTTATGCTTAGTAATTCATATAGTGAATATATTAAAAACTTATATAAAGACTATAAAATTATAACGCTAGATGCCAGAAGAGCTATTAATTGCAATGCTGAAAAAAGGGGAAACATAAATGTTTTACTTATTTTAAATTATTAATAAAAATATATTTATGTTTTCCAAGAAATTAATATAGTTATTATTCTATTATTTTAAATAATCAATATATAGCGAAATACTCCTAAATTTTTTTTATCATTTAACATTAGAACTTTTAGCCATATATAAAAAAAAATTGAATTTTATGATCAATTTATCTTTGCCTTTTCGAGTAAACATTTAAAAGTAGAAAGTATGTAGTA
>Ga0209427_10001879_pt1 | contig 24510 bp, 32 predicted proteins | sample DeeMarSWOR136_30_FD_187465 | JGI IMG/M metagenome (GOLD analysis project Ga0209427, IMG submission 187465) | Marine sediment microbial communities from White Oak River estuary, North Carolina - WOR-1-36_30 (SPAdes) (version 2) | ecosystem: Environmental > Aquatic > Marine > Intertidal zone >...
GAGGTGGGGTCTCACTTCCTCTAGGATCTCGGCTACCTCTGCCTTCGTTATCATGTCTCTCTGAATGGATTGTTTTACGGTATTTAAACCTTGGTTAGGAGATACTCTTGTATCCGATTCTTCATTTCGTGTGTGGAGGAGAATTAGGGCCCTGCGTTTACCATGTTTTACTTACTTGTACTGAATGTTTAGGCGTGCATCATTAGATTGATGAAGTCGAAAAGGGGTATTGCGGCTACATTCATTGAATTTTATAATCCAATTCAGAGGAATACCTACTTACTCCTTACCAACGGAGACTCTCCATACATCAAGATAAACTGTGTAACGTACTTGAGCTTCACATGGAGTCGAAAGTCGGTGATTTACTTTGTATCTTGCTCGTAATCGCTATGGTTGAGTGCACGAACTAAATTACTACTAGATTAAGAGTTGATCGAATCAGGCTGTTCTTGCGTAGTTTTCGTGTCATGATCGTCTTCAGGCTCTGCATATCATCCGCCTTGATTTTTACTATCAAGTCGTACACGCCGCTAATAAACTGGTCTTCTAGAACCTCAGGTATGGCGCGTAGATCCTCAATTATTGTTTTTTTCAGAGCCATTTTCCGAGTTTACTAAGACATAGACCTCTACCATGTTTTATTCACCACAGTTATAGTTACATGATGATATATACTATAGAAGGGAACTAATATATACGTATTTTGAGGATGCATCAAAATACATCCATTCTTTATTTTGTGTTATGTGAGTGATTTTATCGTAGGGAAACAGTAAGACTATGCATCTATATCATAAACAATCAGCAATCTCATGCCTTCCATGTTGGTGACTCTATTTCTACATACCTCCGAAAATGGATTCTGGGTCCATATCACTAATATTCACTTGAAAAAAAATCATGTGTGGCGTGGTCCAGCCGATGTCGGAAGCTGATGATTGGGCCCTGGATAAGAGCATCCATAACATGCTTCACTATTATCGGAATGCACTGCTCAGGTTGAGGACTGGGGGAGCGATAGTCGACTCTGTGCCCCAAGGAACCAGGAAGAGGCTGTGCGAGTACGGGGTCATCAGGAAGTTCGGGACGAAGTTCGAGCTGACGGATCTTGGCACGGAACTACTTCAAGTGGGTGTATCCACAGGAACCCAATGACGTACGCACGCGTCTCATTCAGTAGACCAAGAAAGGCCCCTTCTACCTATGAATAATTAAGATGACTGTAGAGTCTACGTAGGATTTTAATCTTCTCGCATCAAGTCGCTAATGGGTTAAGTCTTTTCCTTGCTTCTAATTGAGAGCTCGCACTCCGTGTCCCCGATAGCAAGAGTCTTAACGATCTCCATGGCCAAGTCGGGGCTTAAGGCCTCTAACACCCCTACATCGAAGGCCATGACGGCCTCACAAAGATCCCTGCTGGTGTTCTCAAGGCTGTATGGGCATTTCTGCACCTTGACGATGACCTCGTTTCCCCTTATCTCGTATTTATTACCGATGCAGAAGAGACGCTTTAAATGAGAGAAGAAGGAGCCAACCGATTTCAGGTCCTCGCCCGTGCTGATGGGCTTTATGGCCCGACCTGTTGCCGTGCCCCTCTCCATCATGACCCGTCTCAGGAGGATACGCCCCTCTTCACCGAACTCACGATCGATCTCCTTGGCGATTCCCTCCACGTTTCTCATTAGTGTCGGCACGACTATTCCAAACCTCTGCTCAGGCGTCACCTTCAACAAACATCCCCCCTAGCACTGTCGCTCACTCCCTGATCAGATCAGCAGGGTGAAGTGACGGTGCTCTAGAGCGCCCAGTGTTTTCACGCTTGGACAGGGATATTTACATACGCTATTTAAATAGTTACGAATTCCTAATATCGATCCCAAATATTTTCTCGTCGATATTTTATTTCGCTATTAGTTAGTACAACATAACTTGCCAAAATCTCATGCAAATTATCTGGTCAAATATCAACTACAGAGATGCTCCAAGAACCTTCAAAGTCTGCGAGAGTATTGTTTTATACGTTCCAGGGAACCATCGTTCCTGAAGTGAGCTGATGACGGTTCTTATGGACAGGCAGGCGGCTGAATCCTTGTTGGTTCTGGCCAGGGCGAGGCACCCGAACGAGGCGATACTCTTGCTGCGGGGGAAGCTGGTGGACAGCGACGTACACGTTAAGGAGGTCGTGATCCCACCATTCGGCTCCGGCGGCAGGGGATTCGCTCACTTTCCCTCCCATGCTCTCCCCATCGACTTCTCAATTGTAGGGACCGCTCACTCTCACCCGACGGGGAATCCCCTGCCCTCGAGCACGGATCTGAACAACTTCTACTCCAGGATAATGATCATCGCAACTAGGCCATACAGGCCCCAGGACATCGCCGCCTACAATAAAAAGGGCGAATCCATCCCTATAGAGTTCGGGTGAGCCCTCGGAAGACTTCAATATACTGAACCCATTGAATTGATCAGAACGGTTTCCTCAGCAGGAATGGTGTAGCATATGGCGGAAAAGCGAGGTAGCACGAGAACGAGTTCCTTTGGAGTCTCTAAAAGGGAGAGCCATGACTCGTCCACCTTCTACTCTAGGCGTCTCTACGAGAAGAGGAACGAAGAAACACGCGTCTACCACGAGGAAACGATACGAGACGATGTCATCAACAAGATCCATCTATGGGACAGCCGTGATCTCTCCATGCTGCCAGACCAGAGCATACACCTGATGGTTACCTCCCCTCCCTACAACGTTGGCAAGGACTACGACGAAGACCTGAGTTTGGAGGAGTACATCGGCCTCCTAAGAGCCGTCTTTGAGGAGGTTCACCGGGTTCTCGTGGTCGGTGGCAGAGCGTGCGTAAACGTGGCCAACCTCGGTCGTCGCCCCTACATACCTCTCCACACACACATCATCGCAGAAATGCTGGAGATCGGATACTGGATGAGAGGGGAGATCATATGGGACAAGGGGGCCAGCGCTGGGGCCTCAACCGCCTGGGGCAGCTGGATGTCACCGTCAAATCCCTCCCTGAGAGACGTGCACGAGTACATACTCGTGTTCTCCAAGGATTCGATGCGCAGGCACAAGAACGGGAGAGAGAGCACTATAACCAGGGAAGAGTTTTTAGAATACACGAAGAGCGTCTGGGCCTTCCCCTCCGAGTCCGCCAACCGCGTCGGCCACCCTGCCCCCTTCCCGGTGGAGCTTCCTTACCGCCTGATACAGCTATACACCTTCGAGGGAGACGTCGTCCTAGACCCCTTCTGCGGGAGCGGAACCACCTGCGTCGCCGCCCTGGAAACGGGCAGGAACTACGTGGGCCTCGACAACAACGAGGAATATGTGCGCCTAGCCAGGGGGAGAATGGAGAAGGCAAAGGCAGTGAACAGGAAAGTATTGTGAACCCGCTAAGCGCGGACGGCCCAGTTCAAGACCGCCGCTATGGGTTCCGAGAAACTGCCCACCAGTGACCTTGCCCTAGATCCGAGGCACTCGGGGAGCGAGCTGAAATGCAGGCTCTCGATTCTCCTCAATGCAGAGCTGAGTGAGTTTACGAGGAAGCTCCTCACGGGAGTCGACTCAACAAGCAACTCCGGAAGCTCGAATATGACCCTCGAAATCATCTTTCCAGATCTCCATCCACAGCTGGAAGATGCATGCGACATTTTATAAGCATACGGGAATGTCAATTATGAAGAATTAAACTGTAAAAATGAAAGTGAAAATTGAACATCGCCTCCACCGTCACTCAATCACTCACGTGAGAGGAATCGGGCCAATAAAGACACAATATAATATATGAATGAAGAACATCGATTAAAAATCATTATTCTAAATCCATAAAAAACAATATAATATATTAAATTAATTAAAAAAACCTAAATATGGTCCCAAAAATACTCCTCGTAGACGACAGCGAAGAGCTTCTCAACACATTCACCTCCATACTTGGCAGTGAGGGGTATCAGGTAGAGACGGCGTCCAACGGCGAGGACGCCCTCAAGAAGGCAGAGGCTATGAAGTTCCATCTTTACATTCTCGACATAAAGCTGCCCGACATGAGGGGAGACGACCTCGCCAGGGAGCTGACGAGTAGGTATGACGACGTTAGTATAATTCTGATAACAGGCTACCCCCAGCTCCAGGATAGCATTGATGCTCTGGAGATAGGCATCGACGAGATCCTTCTGAAACCCATAAGCCCTGAAGAGATGATCCGTGTCGCACGGGAGTCCACGAGAAAGGCCTCGATAAACGAATCGTGACAGGTGTGTTGTTTGAATGGTTGAGAGGCCCAGCGTCGAGTCGAGCCCAACGACGGGACCCGAAGCCAGTCTAGTTACGGGGCTGGACCCCATAGGGCGCCGGATACACGTGCTCCACGTCGACGACGACGCGAGCCATCTCGACGTGCTCAAGATATTCCTCAGGAACATAGATCCTTCCATAGAAGTCGTTTCGACCTCCTCGCCCTCAGAGGTGCTCTCCAAGCTGGGTGAGCCCTTCGACTGCATCGTCTCCGACTACAGGATGCCGGAGATGACGGGGATTGAGCTGGCCGAGAAGGTGAGGCAGACGTCGAGCATACCATTCATACTCTACACGGGCCACGGCAGCGAGGAGGTCGCCGAGAGGGCCTTCACAGTCGGAATAGACGACTACATCAGGAAGGAGATGGACCCCAGCCACTACATGCTCGTCGCGAACAGGATCAAGATGGCCGTGGAGAGGAGCCGCGCCCGGGAGAGCCTGAGGGAGTCGGAGGAGAAGTACAGGAACCTGATAGAGAACTCCCTCCAGGGGATACTGATCGTCCAGCCCAGCACACCCTTTGTCCTTTTCGCCAACTCCCGGATCAGCGACATACTGGGCTTCAGCGTCGAGGAACTGACGTCACTCTCTCTAGAGGAAGTCGAGAGGCTCATACACCCGGAGGATCGAGATAAGATTTTCAATAGATTGAGGGATCGTCTAGTAGGGAGACCAGCGCCGTCCCGATACGAGATACGTGTATCAAGAAAAGACGGCTCTCATGTCTGGCTAGAACTTTTCTCAAGCCCAGTCCAGTTCAATGGGAGCCCGGCTGTCCAGGCGGCCTTCGTCGATGTCACGGACAGGAAGAGGATGGAGCAGGAACTCCGGGCTTCGAGGGCGCGGTGGCAATCCCTATTTGAATCCGCTCCGGATGGCATGGCCCTCATAGACCTGAGGGGCAACGTCATCTCAGTCAACAAGGCCTTCACGCGCTGGACCGGAGTAAAGGAGGAGGACATCGTCGGCAGGCACTTCACCAAGCTCGGGAATCTCAGGGCCAGGGACCTCCCGAAGTATCTCAAGATGTTCACCTCCATAATGCGGGGAGAAGTCCCAGAGCCCTTCGAGGTGGCCTGGAGATCCGAGGACGGAAGCACCCAATACTCTGACGTCCACATAAGCCCGATGATGGAGGGATCTAGGAAGGTCGGGTTCCAGGTAATAGCCAGAGTCGTTACCGATCATGTGCGACACAAGAAAAGGATCGAGGCTCTCCACACGAGCGCTGCAGAGTTGGCTCAGGCCAAGACAGTTGACGAGGTCTACACGAGAGCGATTAAGATAATGGAGGACGTTCTCGGCTTCCATTGGGCGGGTATAGCCGTCGTAGATGGAGGCTCGCTTCGATATGTGAAGCATCTGGGCATCGTTCTGCCAGAGGGCTGGAGCATGCCGCTGGACGGGCCCGGTGTGACAGTCAGGGCTGCTAATGAATGTCAGTCCCAGCTGGTGCCTAAAGTCGATCAGGATCCGGGCTTCATGGATCCGGAGGGTTATGAGGGCCCTAAATCGAATTCCGAGTTGGCCGTACCCATTGTCATCGACGGCGTCGCCGTCGGCGTGATCAACCTGGAGAGTGTGAACTCTAATGCCTTTACAGTTGAGGACCAGCAGCTTCTGGAGATCTTCGCCAAGCACATGTCTTCTGCTCTACGAGGGCTGCGGGAGATCGAGGAGCTACAGCTGTCGGAGGAGAGGATAAGGGAAGCCTACAACAGGACTAGAGAGTACCAGATAAAATTGAAGGCCCTCCACAGCCACGCTATCGAGCTCGTGGACGCGAAGACAGAGAGGGAGGTCGCGGAGTCGACTTTCAACGCAATAGAGAGAGTCCTCGGCTACAACTACCTCGGCTTCGCATTCGTGGAGGGAGACAAGCTCGTTTACAGATACACGAGGGGCGATACCTCGGTCTACAAGATGCCCCTCGACGGGCCAGGGCTGACGATTAGGGCTATTTACACCGGCGAGACCCAGCACGTCCCAGATACCAGGCTTGACGCCGACTACGTCTCGGGCAGGCCGGAGGGCGATCCTAAAACCCTCTCGGAGCTGGACGTGCCAGTGAAGATCGACGGAAGGACCGTGGCCGTGCTGAACATCGAGAGTGAGCTGCTCGACGCCTTCACGGAGGAAGACAAGAACCTGCTCGAGATCCTCTCTATGCACGTCTCCTCCACGCTTCGCCGCCTCGATGAGGTGGAGAGGCTCGAGATGCAGGTTAAAGAGAAGACGCGGGAGCTTATCGACGCCGAGAGGATCGCCATGGCCGGGAGGGTGGCCGCAAACCTGGGTCACGATCTCAGGGGGCCACTCCAGACCATCAAGAACTCCACCTACCTGATCCGGAAGATGCCCGAGCAGACTGAGGAGATGATAACCCTCATCGATGAAGCCGCCGACCGAGCGGCCAGGATGCTGGATGAACTCCGGAAACAGACTAGGGAGACCCCCCTCAAACTCAGTGACGTAGACATCTCGGAGCTTATTCAACGGGCGCTCAGAGAGGCTTCAGTTCCAGGGAGAATTCAAGTTACCACAGACATCGACCGGGGCCTGAGCCCGATCCCCTTAGACGAGATGAAGGTGATGCGGGTCCTAAACAACCTCATAAGAAACGCGGTCGAGGCGATGCAGGATGGGGGCGTCCTGAAACTGGAGGCGAAGAAAGAGAAGGGCGAGGTGCTGATAGCCGTGAGAGATACTGGATCTGGAATCAGCGAGGACGAGCTCGCCAAGCTATTCAGGCCCTTCTACACCACGAAGCCAAAGGGCCTTGGACTGGGACTGGCCTTCTGCATGAAGGTCGTTGAGGCCCACGGGGGAACCATTGAGGTCGGCTCTCAGGTGAACGAGGGTACAACCTTCACCATGAGGCTGCCGGCGCAGCGATGAGGGGAGCCAGACAGCTATCTGGCTCTGCCCCGCTCGGCCCGCTTCTGCCTGTATCTCCTATACCAGGTCTCGACGGTCTCCCTGGTGACGTAGTTCTTGTGGTGCCTGAAGCCCCCCCTGAATCCTTGAGGTATGTGGAGCAGCTCGTGGATGAGAGTCCTGTCCTGCTCGCTCTCCGGCAGGCCGTCGAAGCGCTCGGCGATGACCTCTATCACGTAGGATGGCTCGAACCCAACGGACTGCCATATTCGCCCCATGCCGTGGATCCTGGCTATCGTCCTCCTAGCCTGGGAGCCCCTGCTCCTGACGCAGTGGATTGAGTCCGCGGGTATGTGGTCGAACCGCAGCAGCTCGATGATAAGGCTGATCCGGTCCTCGATGTCCGGGGCTGGAAAATAGTCGATCACCTGCGCGCCTCCAAGGTTTTTTGGCTTGATCTGTGGGTTTTGTTAATATAATATTTAGTTGGTGATTAATTCCACCGTGCATATTTATATGGTGGATGGACTATCCATCCAATATGGTCGCTGCCTTGACGGCTTTTCCTGAGAGGACAACGAAGAGGGCCGCGATGGTCGCCGTTCTAACGGCAGCCTGCGTCGCCAGCAACTACGCCCTGATCGGCGTCGTCAACGTCAAGTTCATGGACCTCATCGTCTTCGTTGCCGGGTTCTCCCTCGGCCCCATTGTCGGGGCCAGCGTCGGCGTCCTCACCTGGCTCGTCTACGGCTCCCTCAATCCCTACGGCTTCTCCCTCCCCATATTGGTGATCACCTCGACAGGTGAGAGCCTCTATGGGATCGTGGGCGGCCTGCTCGGCCGGGGCTCGGAGAGAGTTCATAGGGGGGTATCGGATAGCGCCAAGTTCGCGGTGGTCGGCTTCCTGCTGACCTTCGTCTATGACTTGGTCACGAACGTGGTGTCCGGTGTATCTGTTGGCATCCCGGTGCACGTGGCCCTGGTGACGGGGATACCCTTCGCCATCGTCCACGAGGTCTCCAACGCCGTCTTCTTCTTCATCGGTGCGTCGCCGCTCATCTCGGCTGTCGACCGTGTGATCAGGAGAGAATGAGATGTTTGAAACTAAGGGAGTCTGGGTCTGGGTCGCCGCGGCCCTCCTATGCACCACGATAGCCTCATCTTATCTGGCCTTGGATTATCAGTCCAAGCTCTCGAGGCTGCAGTCTGACTACGATGAGCTATTGTCGGACATAAGCGGGCTCAGGGGGGACCTGGAATCTCTGACTATAGAGGTGAGCATTAGGATAGACAACGGGGAGGATGCCGTCTGGTTCAACGCCACTAGGGTCCCCCTCAATGTTGACCTGCTCACGGCCACCCAGCTGGTCGCATCGGTGGAGCACTCAACAGGTGAGTTTGGATCCTTTGTCGACGCGATCGACGGAGTGGGAGGCGATCCCAACACCTACTGGGTGTGGAACTACTATGACGAGGAGTCAGGGGAGTGGGAGTACGGGCCCGTGGCCTGCGACGCCTGGGTGCTCCACGACGGGGATATCGTATCTTGGTCCTACACGGGCTTCTAGTCCGAGAGGGAACCGAGCTTAAAAGCCCCGGAGTTGATGTCATAGTTGTGGGGTTTCAGCTTGCTCGAAGTCCTCCATCAGATGGTCGACGCCGACAGCCCCGGGCGACCCCCCGCTTACTCGGAGGCCCACGCTTTCAAGGCCTTGGAGATAATAGGATCCAGGTTCGGTGTCGGAAGACAGCAGCTGGCGTCGGAGGTGGGCCTTGGGGAGGGGACAGTAAGAACGCTGATCAGGCGAATGAGGGCCTTAGCCCTAGTCGATGTGTCCAGGGGAGGCATGACCCTGACGGAGAAAGGAAGAGAGTTCTTTGAGTCTCTTCGGGGGATGATTAGATCCAGGGCCTTCCCTGAGCACCAGATAACCGTCGGTCCTGTGAACCACGCAGTACTAATCAAAGGGGCGGCCAGCCGGGTGCGGAGGGGGATCGAGCAGAGGGACGCGGCTTTAATGGCAGGCGCCTTGGGGGCGACGACCCTCGTCCTTGCCGCTGGGCGTCTCATGATGCCGGGGATGGGCGAGGACGTAGATCCCTATGTGAGCGAACTTGTGTTTGAAATTCTGAGTCCAGAGGAGGGGGATGCGGTTATTATCGGCTCTGCGAGTACACCAGTGGTTGCTGAGATCGGAGCACTCTCGGCCTCTTTGAAGTTACTGGAAGAGTTCTCATGAATTGTCGACGAAGAGTAATACTAGTAGCTGACCCATAAAACAGCCAAATTTGTTGTTCTCTAAATATTGTCGTCGCTAACTTCACCTATAAAAAATGGGGGAGGGGATCTGCATCATATTTTTTTGTCATTTCTTGACGGTCAACTGGGCTCCGCAGACAGAACACTTGCCCCCTGCTGTGATCTTTGGTTGTTCCTTGACTTCTTTTCCGCAGACTCCGCACTTTGACATGTTTTACGCCCTTATTATTACAGTAAATCGCATATAAAAGTATGACATTTCGTAAAAAAGTTCATTATTTAATATAAAATTGTAAAATTTCCAATTCTAAATTGTATTTTTATTCCTAATTTTTAAAAAATTATTATATATTGTCTATTTCGACAATATATAGACAATCGCGCGCGCTGAACGAGTATTTTCCAAAAGCAACTTATTCTAAACCCATGGGTGATGGACTTTTTATAACAATTAATTATGATGAAGAAAATCTCGAAGTATTAGCAAATGAGATAGTAGATAGTTGTATTAAACTCGTAGAAAATTTTGAAGAGATATTAATCGATGATCCCATGATTACATATGATGTTCCTGCAAGGATTGGCATTGGGTTAACAAGGGGTAGTGCTTGCTGCATATATAAAAATGACAATATTATTGATTATTCAGGAAAGACATTAAACCATTCAGCGAGACTGATGGATAAAGCTAGACCCTATGGCATCGTATGCGATTGTAAAGAATTTGATAAAATCCTTGCGCTCGAAATAAGAGACCAATTTACAGAAGATGAAGTATGTTTAAGGGGTATATCTGAGGAAGTCCCAATTAAAATTTTAACTTTAAAAGATAAAGTAAAGATTTCTGAAAAAGATAGAGAACCAATTAATGAACCTAAGTGGCATGTAGAAGAATTTGATATACCATACTCAACAGTTAAGAGGTGGAAAAAAGTGTTCAGATACCAACTAGAAAAAAAACCTATGTCCAGTAATGAGATGTTTCTCACTATTAAAAGACCAAAGTATATAAATGGAGTTGAGGATTTATATACCAGTTCATATACTGTATATACAGATACAGATGAAGATTTTAATTATGTTGAAGAAGGAATAAATAGATTTATAACGTTGATAACCGTAGAGTTAAGGAAAAATCTTGAAGAAGAAAAATTAAAAGATGATGATATTATAATTTTTAATTTGAATTATAAAATATAAATATTATTTACTTGATATTAGTAGAGCGCTTAAAAGTTATAGCGCCCCTCGATATCTCTTTGTCTTTGGCTTTATGTTCAAAGTTTCTTCTCATACTTTTTAGTAAGGTCTTAAAATTTCTTTATGGCTGCCTCAAGGTCGTCAGGCTTCTTTAAACTTCTCCTCGATTTTCTTGTTCATGTCCTCAATCTTCTCGAAGTCCTTCACCATTTGCATGACCCTGTTCTCCAGCGACGCGATGCGGTCCTTGAGCTCGGGCACGCGGCGCACATCGGCGGCGAGCTGGTCGCGTTCGGCTTGGAGAGCTTCCACCTGTCGCCTTAGATCCTGTATTTCGTCACTCTCAATTAGACCAAACGGCTTGGTGCTGCTCATGATTTGAAGCATAGAGAGCGCCTTCTTATGCTCTCCAACGACCCACCACTCATCTCTGAAAGCCTTGTTATAGTCGAGGGGATCGACGACGTGGCCCATCAAGTACTCGCTTATTGAGGCTTTGGCGGGCGACTTCTCCCACTGGCTGCGGAATAGGTCCCGGATCTCATGGGGATTTCGACCGGTCCTGTGGCCCGAGTCGCCCTCTCGACGTTCCACGAGGCCCAGCTTCCTCAGATGGTAGTTCCAGTACAGCCAGATGGCGTTCTTGCTGATGGCCCCGCCGTACTTGGATATGAAAATGGCCTTCCCATCCGAGGACTTGTAATTGAGAGCGTTCCTGATGGCTTCAACTGCGTCGCCGCCGATCAGCGTGTAGAAGGGCCGCGCGCTGGGGGAAGAAGATACTTGAGTGGAGTGATACCCCCGAGCAAGCCTACACGACGGCCCTGTACCTCAACAACAAGTACGAGCTTGACGGTAGAGACCCCAATGGGTACTCTGGGGTGGCATAGTACTTTGGGAAACACGACCGTCCTTGGAAGGAGCGCCCCATATTCGGCAAGATACGCTACATGAACGCAAGGGGGCTCAGGAGAAAATTTGACGCAGACAGATATGTAGAGATGGTAGAGTCACTGGGCTAGATGTCTAAACTCCGAAACGAGGCACGCTTGTAAGGAGAAAGCTATCTTTCATCCTCTATATCAACTAGGTTTATAGGGGCAACTCCCCTGGATTGATGCCTTGTTTTAGGCTCAATGGATCTCTTGATCCTGCGGATGGAGATCAGCATGTTGGCCACCAAGAACGTCTCGAAGAGAAAGACGAATACCAGCAGTATTGGGAATGACGGGACGCGATGGATAATTATTGCCGAGCCGGACAGGCATACGAGTGCCAACAATATCCAGATAGAGGCCTCTACAATCCTGTTTGTGGAGATCATCTCTCAGACCTTGAGGAGGCAGAAGGTTTTTTGTCTCATCTACATATAAAATGTTCGATAATTTTATGACAAAAAGTTGATTTCGCGTATTAAAGACTATGATGGAAGCGTGGCACGAAATTGTAGTCCAACAATCCAAATAAATGCCGGCACTATCTCAATTGAGTAATTTGGGAAAAAGCAGTGTGACAATAGTCGCTCTGGGTGACAGCCTGACAGTGGGGTTCATGGCCTCGAGTCCGCCGAGCTTCTACGTTGGAGAACACCCCTACACCAACGATCTCACATCGATGATCGATGAATGGATCTCCAAGTCCAGGGCTTGTTTAGACTGCACGTTATACAACCTGGGTGTGAACGGAGACACGACCCGTGGGATGCTGAGCAGGTTCGGCCAGCAGGTTGCCCCTCTTGAACCTAACTACGTGATCGTCTGGGGCGGGATAAACGACCTCTTCGGAGCCAACCGGCCGCCCGATATCCTCCGCAACCTCATCCGACTCTATGACATGGTGAGGGAGATTGGGACTGTGCCAATCGGCTGCACTGTCACGTCGGTCCTGGGGTTCGAACCATTATTACAGGGGATAGACGAGCTGAACGCCATGCTCAGGGTCCATTGCGAAACAAGAGACATTGTGCTTGTCGACCTTTTCAGGGCAACCTCAGACGCCTCTGGCAAACTGAGACAGGATTACACCAGTGATGGCGTGCACCTCAACGCCGAGGGTTATTCCCGGATCGCCTCTACGATTTTCGAGGGGGCAGTGGTGCCGATTCTGAGCTCCCTCTCAGGCCAAGCTTGTAACGGAGCCACAGGCCCGAGACGGTGATGATGGTGAGAATAAACGCAAGTTCAGCAGCCACGCCATACATGGATCCGTTCGCCAAGCCAACCCCCCGGAGCTCCAGAGGTATTGTTTTCATATAGTCCGCGTAGGGCGTCGTCCAGTCCCACGTCGACGGGTCTGCCCTCGAATAGTAAAGCGCGCCGTTATCTCTCCAGAAGACCCAGAGGTTTCCGCTGGAATCAAGCCTGCTGCTCACCTGGGGGAAGCCCAGCAGCTTGACGTAGTCTGGTACCTCCTCAACATAGATGGGCGAGGTGCTGACTCTGACGGTAGAAGACATCGATATTAAGACATGTAAGATCAGCGTCACCAAGGCGATTTTTACGAGATTGGTGCTGCGTTTCGCCATCAACTGTCTGCTCAAGTGTTACAGGGAGACGGCGGCTATATACATCCCGCTTCCACGCACAGCATTTATAGGTATGCTCCCCACTAATGTCCTGAGATTCGGAAATGCCTAAAAAGAGAAAAAGCGGCGGGCGTTCAAAGGGCGGCTCAGGCCGCTCGGGCATGGTTCAGTGCAGCTACTGCGGGGCACAGGTCCCCAGGGACAAGGCGAAGAGGGTCACCAGGTACACCTCCCTCGTGGACAGGAGGATGCTGAAGGAGCTCCAGGACCAGGGGGCATCAGTGGCCCGCTACAGGACGACCAAGTACCTCTGCATCAGCTGCGCGGTCCACAGGGGCGTCGTCAAGGTCAGGGGCAAGGAAGAGAGGAAGACCAGACCGCGCCGCCGGAGACCTTCCTAGTCTCCACGAGTTCTGTTGTAGAAGTGGGCGGCCCGCTGCAACACCGTGAAGTGGGCCAGCACCGCCAGTATAATAATCCCCCAGCCCAGCATCTCCAGCCTGAAGAAGGCCAGGACAGTGATCAGGGCCAGGAAGGTCATTCTCTCTGCCCGCTCGGCGAGGCCGACAGCCGCCATCTTCACCCCCGCGGCCTCAGCCCTCGACCGGGCATAACTCACCATCAGAGACCCCACGATAGCGGCAAGGCCCCAAGCGGGGTGGCACAACCCAGCCAAGACGATGGAAGAGAGTACCACAGCGTCCGAGTATCTGTCGGAGACGGAGTCATAGAAGCCCCCGAACACTGTTGTCGCTCCCGTCTTCCTCGCTAGGACGCCGTCGATGGCGTCAATGAGCCCCGAGATGAGCAGCAGAGCCGAGGCGGCCAGGAGCGCTGACCTGTTCGCACCCCAGTTCATGTAGCATAAAGCCGATCCGATAGAGGCAAGGAGGCCCAGAAAGGTGAGGGCGTTGGGAGTGACTCCCAGGGAAGCAAGTGGGGCGACCCCCTTTGCGACCAGCTCCTCGAACCTCTCCTTGAACTTGCTGGAAACCAAGTCTACCTAGTCCCAATATCAGCGGAGCAGTGGTTTAAGTCTTGATGCGCTTCCCGGTGTTGGAGGCGATGCCCCTCGCGGCTATCATGCCCGTCGCCGCCGCCCCGACGATGCCCCTGGAGACCCCGGATCCGTCACCCGCCACGTACAGGTTGGGGATGGCCGTCCTGAGGCGGCTGTCTGACTGGATCCTCATCGCGTAGAACTTTATCTCGGGGGCGTAGATGAGGGTGGAGTCGGAGTTGATGCCCGGCATCACTTTGTCCAGCATCTCGAGGCCCTCAAGGGTGTCCCTCACTATCCTGTGGGGGTAGGCCATGGAAATGTCTCCCGGCGTAACCTCCCTGAAGGTGGGCTCCACGTAGCTCCTCTCTATCCTCTCCCACGTGCTCCTCCTGTGGCCCCTGAGGTCCCCCAGGCGCTGGATGAGGGGGTGCCTCCCGCCCAGGGTGTTGGCGAGCTGGGCTATGCGCCTCCCGTACTCCGTCGTGTTCTCCACGGGCCTGGTGAGGCTCACACGGGTCAGCAGGGCGAAATTTGTGTTGGAGCTCCCCGTGTCCCTCATCGAGTGGCCGTTCACGCCGAAAAGGTCGTCGTCGTAGGAGTCCCTCACCACGTAGCCCGCGGGGCAGACGCAGAAGGTGCGCACGAAGTCGTCGTAGCTGGGAGGGTAGATGTGGAACTTGGGGTCCCAGCTGCCGCATCCCCTGATGACCTCCTCCATCACCTCGTTGGGGACCTCCACCCTGACGCCGACATCTATCGGGTTATACCTCATGCCGACGCCCAGCCTCTCCATGAGGCCGATGAGCCAGCGGGAGCCTATGCGGCCCGGGGCCAGCAGTACGGCGTCAGCCCGCTGAGGACCATCGTCCGTCTCTACAGCCTCGACCCTTCCTCCCTGTACCCGGAGGTCCTCTGCCTCGGTCTTCAGAAGGAACTCAACTCCTCTCTCCTCGAGGCCCTCCCTGAGGCGGCCTATCACCTCGGGAAGGTGGTCCGAGCCGATGTGGTTCTGGAGTATCTTCACGAACTTTATTCCTGCCTCGGCCGCCCTCCTCTCCAGGTTCCTGAGGCCCTCCTCGTCGTAGCTTGCCTCACCCACACCCAGGCGGCTGAAGATGTCCCTCATCCTGAAGACGAGCTCCCAGGCCTCACCCTCGGGGAGAAACTCTGTTAGGTCCCCTCCTATGTGGGGGTGGAAGTTGAGCTTGCCATCCGAGTGGAGGCCCGATCCGCCCACGAATCCCCGCCTCTCGACTATCGTGACCTCGAAGTCGTCGGCCAGGTCGTAGGCTGCGAAGAGCCCCGCAGGCCCGGCGCCCACTATAACGACCTTCTCCAAGGTGACCCAGAATTAGCTTTCAGCGGAGTTTAAAGCCCTTCCGATTTGACGCGTAGATGCACTATTGCACGTTCATGTTAAAACAAACTTGAAATATATCGAATAATATCATTGTTCATTCAACCACCGGATGCTGGTCATTTTGAGCTACAGGCAAGCCAAGGAGAAGGTGTCCTTCAAGGTTCCGGACCCCCTCTCCGACGGGGAGGTGGAGGTCCTGGGGGCCTCATACCTGTTCGGAGAGGCCAACCCGCCCCGAAGGGGCAAAGTCAGGGAGGTCTACGACCTGGGCGACGAGCTCCTGATTGTGACGACGGACAGGATATCGGCCTTCGACGTCGTCTTCCCGACTCTGATCCCCCACAAGGGGGAGAGCCTACACGCCCTCTCTGTCCACTGGCTCTCCAGGAGCGGCCACGTTTTCCCCAACCACCTCAGGGAGTCGGTGGACGCCAGAAGCATGAGGGTCCTCAAGGCCGAGCGCATAGACGTCGAGTGGGTGTGCAGGGCCTACCTCTACGGATCGGCATGGAGGGCCTACAGGGACGGCGCCAGAACCGTGAGCGGCGTGCACCTCCCCGACGGGCTGGTGATGGCGGAGGAGCTCCCGGAGGTGATACTCACGCCCACCACCAAGAGCGAGACGGGCCACGACAGGGAGATAAAAAAGACCGAGGCCATAGAGACCGGCCTGGTGACCCAGGAGGAGTGGGCGGAGCTCGAGGAGGCTACCTTCAGCCTCTTCGAATTCTACAGGTCCGAGGCCAAGAGTAAGGGATTCATAATTCCCGACTTCAAGCTCGAGTTCGGCAGGAGGGGGGGCAGACTTATACAGATCGATGAGCCCCCCACCCATGACTCCGCCCGTTTCTGGGCTGAGGCCTTCTACGAGCCGGGTAGGGGCCAGGAGGCGACGTGCCTTGACAAGGAGTTTCTGAGGGAGTGTCTCAGGAGGACGGGTTACACTGGCGAAGGGGAGCCACCAGTTATACCCGCGCCGGTGGTGCGTGAGGTCTCCAAGCGATGCGTCGCCTCCTATCAGATTCTCAGCGGCAGCAAGAGCCTCTACGACTTCGATCTTAGGAACGTCGACGAGGTCATGGGGGAGCTGGGGTCCTGAGCCTAAGGGAGAGCTGCGGCGTTTTCGGGGTTGAAACCGGATCGGAGGAGGCTTTCCCATATCTATATTGGGGGATGCTCGCCCAGAACCACAGGGGCCACCAGAGCCACGGGTTTGCTACACGCAACGGCGGGATAGAGGTGCACACCGGGCTTGGCCTGATTCCCCCTCTGGACCAATGGAGGGTAAGAGGGATGGGCATCCTCAGGGGGAGGGTGGGAGTGGCCAACGTGCGGTACGCCACATCGGGCCCCTCCGACCCCGGGGGGCTCTGGAGGGACGCGATGCCCATCAGGGAGTATGGAGGGGGGAGGGGAGTAGCCCTCTCCTTCAATGGGAACGTCGTGAACGTGAGGCAGCTCCAGAGGGAGCTGGGCGTAGACAGCAGGTTCTCAGACGCCCACGTCCTAAGCCGGCTCATGGTCAACAGGCTGATAGAAACAGGCTCGGTCGAGGAGGCCGCGAGGGGCTGCATGGAGGCCGTCGACGGGTCCTTCGCGATAACCGGGGTCACAGACGAAGGGACGCTCTTCGCCTTCAAGGACACCGTCGGTGTAAAGCCTCTCTGCCACGGCTGCAGCGGCTGCGTCAACGCCTTCAGCTCGGAGAGCGTCGGCCTCGACATAAACGGAATCGACCTAGAGAGGGAAGTTCAGTCCGGGGAGTTCATGAAGGTGGAGGGCGGCGAGGTCTCCAGGGAGAGGCTGATGCCCTGCGAGAAAAGAGGCTTCTGCGCCTTCGAGTTCGCCTACTTCGCTAGGCCCGACAGCCGGTTCAACGGGACCTACGTCTATAAGGCCCGCCAGGAATTCGGGGCCAACCTCGCCAGGGCCTTCCCCGACCTGGCATCCAGATGCGACGCGGTCATCTCTCTTCCAGAGACGGCGAACGACGCCGCATACGGCTTCCACGTGGAGTCGGGGCTCCCATGGGACATGGCGACGAGGCGGCACAGATACGTCACGCAGAGGGCCTTCATCACCCCGGACGAGGAGAGAGGGGACGTCCTGGCGAGGAAGGTTAACCTCCTCGGGCCGAGGGTGGCGGGGAGGAAGCTGGCAGTGATAGACGACAGCATCGTCAGGGGGGACACGACCAAGAGCGTCATCAGAAGGCTCAGGGCGGCGGGCGCCGAAGAGGTGCACCTCTTCATCACCTTCCCCCGGATCACCGGGCCCTGCTTCTACGGGATAGACATGGCCACCTACGGCGAACTGATCGGGGCCCGGATGGAGCCGGAGGAGATAGCCAACGAGGTGGGCGCGGACAGTCTCAGCTATCAGCGCCTCGAGGACTACGTCAGTGCAACCGGTATGAGGGGTGACGAGCTCTGCTTCGGCTGTGTTATCGGGGAGTACCCAACGCTGATGGCGAACGATCTCGCCTCGGATATGAGGGAGAGGCTCTCCAAGGGCTTGGGGGAGGGAGGCCGGATCTACGAGAGCCCTAGGGCTTGAGACGCCTCCTCCACGGGGCCTATCGGCGCTGCCCCTAAATATTTTGTAGGGATTCAACTACATCTGGGACATCCTTGCTTCAGAGAGCTGAGACGATTGCGTTGGCCGCGTCCCATGCCGATGGCGGCCTCCTCTGCTCGGAGTCGGTGCTCCTCGCCTTCAGCGAGCTGCTTGGAGTCGAGAGCGAGTTGATACCGAGGATCGCCACGGGGTTAGGCGCGGACATCGGGGGGAGGGGGTCGGGGGCTCAGGCTGAGAACTTCTCCCCGATCTTGAAGGCCGTGCCGAGGCGTTCGCCTGTGGAGCCGTACTCCCTGTTGCCGGGGCTGTAGATGATGGGCCGAATCTTCCAGATGTCGGGGGCTCCATCTTCAGTGAGAATAGAGTCCTCCGCCTTTACGTCGACTATCTCCCCGATGAACTGGGTGTGAAGGCCCAGCTCCACCACCTGCCTCACCCTGCACTCCAGAACGAGGGGGAACTCCACGACGTAGGGGGCGTCGACCAGCTCGCTGCGGACGGGCGTTAGCCCCGTGGCCGCGAATTTGTCCACATCCCTTCCGGAGGCCGTGCCGAAGAAGTCAGCCTCAGCCACGTGCTCCTCGCCGGGGACGCTCACGGTATAGGCTCCGCGCGCATTAATGTTCCAGTAGGTTTGGGTCGCCTTCCTCAGGGAGACGTAGACGCATGGGGGCTTGGAGCAGCAGACCCCACCCCAGGCGGCGGTCATGGCATTAGGTCGCCCCTCGGAATCGTAGGTGCCGACGACCCAGACAGGAGTGGGGACGACAAGCGTCCTGGCCCCCAGAGATCTCTTCATGAGTGCCTGATCTTTATTTATGGGATTTAAGCTCTGCTCTCCGGGAGTCTGGCGCCTCCCATCTTTAAGTATCTCCAGCGCAGAACCCGTAGTTGTGGTATTTGTGTGGGGTAGCAACAGGCTGAGGGAGATCCTGGAGGAGGGAAGGCTGGCCGTGGGGAGCTGCGTCTACTCGAGCAGCCCTGCGATGGTGGAGCTGATGGGCTTCTGCGGGCTCGACTTCTGCAGGATCGATAACGAGCACTCCTGGAGGAGGGACGAGAGCGCGGAGCACATAATGAGGGCCGCGAAAGTCTCGGGTATAGTACCCCTCCTCAGGATCGACAGGGGAGACCCGGAGCTGGTGAGGAAGGCGCTGGAGATCGGGGCAGGGGGCATTCTGGTGCCCCACGTGCTGACGGTGGGGGAGGTGGAGGAGGTCGTGAGGGCGGCGAAGTTCCCGCCCCGGGGGGAGAGGGGGATCGGCAGCCTCTGCCTCTCGGGCAGGTGGGGGACCGTGAGGGCTCGGGAGTGGATGAGGTGGAGCGATGAGGAGCAGATGATAGGAGTCATGATCGAGGACGTGAGGGCGATGGAGCAGATAGACGAGATCATGGCCGTGGACGGCCTCGACTACGTCCTCTTCGGGCCCAGCGACTTCTCCGTCTCCATCGGCCACCCGGGCGAGGGAGGGCACCTGCGGGTCATGGAGGCCCTGAAGGAGACGATCAGGGCCGCTAACAGGCACGGCGTCTACGTCTGCAAGGGGGTGGGCTACCCCTGGGTGGAGAACGCCAGGAAGATGGTGGAGCTGGGCTGCCACATGATCGAGGTGGGCCACGACGCCAGCATACTCAGGGAGATCTGGAGGCGTACGGGGGAGGAGATCAGGGCCCTCCGATAGCCTCATAGACCAGCGTGACAGACGAGACACGTCACACGCAAACTCCATATGGATAGGACCCCCTCATAGACTGGTTTCTGGTTCTCTCACAGCTTCCCTAGGCGTAAGATTGAAATTTTGTTCTGGTGCCCTTTGAGGGTGTGTCCGAGTTGAAGGTTCTGGGTATCGTTGGAAGCCCCAGGAGGCGGGGTAACACGGCTGCGCTCGTGGAGGCTGTCCTGGAGGGGGCGGCGGAGGCCGGCCACGAGGCTGAAATATTCTACCTGGGCGAGCTGGAGGTGGGGCCCATCGCGGAGGAGGGGGGCGGGCTTTCCTACCCGGGGGACGACATGGAGAGGCTCTACCCCCACCTGGAGTCGATGGGAGCCCTGGTGCTGGGGTCGCCGGTCTACTACGACCACGTGAGCTCGAGGACAAAGCTGTTCATCGACAGGCTGCACTACTACAGCGAGACGCACGGCCCCGAGTACAGGGAGCGATTCCCGAGCGGTGTGAGGTTCGTCGCGGCGATCACCTACGAGTGGGATGATCCTGGGGTTTACGATGGTGTCCTGGAGTGGATGAGGGGGCGGATGGAGCACTACTGGGGGATGGAGACCGCTGCGACGCTGAGGGCGGAGGGCACGCATCGTAGGCCGATCTCCGGGAGACCCGAACTGCTGGAGAAGGCGAGGCAGGTAGGCAGGGACCTATGAGCCGTTGAAGGTTATGCCTATCTCGGGGGCTCCCCGCATCGTGTTGCTGACGTAGCAGCGATGGGCCTCTGCCTTCAGGCCTCTAACCTGCTCCTCGGTGAGCGGGGCATTGATGTTGACCTCCAGTGTGAAGCTGGTGACCCGTGGAGGGTCCCTGCCATTCTTCGTGGAGACGTTGACCTCTATACCCGGGTCCTCTATACCCTGTTGGGCGAGGTAGGTCTCGACGTGCATCGCGGTGCACATGCCGAGGGCGGCGGCCATGAGCGTTCCGGGGCTCATTCCCTCGTAGGGGGTGTCTGGTGCATCCCTTCCGGAGACGATAGTGGCGGCCTCGTGCTGGGCCCTGAACTTGTGGCCCTTTATCTGGGTTATCTTGACGCTCATCGTGTTCGTCTGTGTGCGGTGCGGCTGGATATTTACCTTGCCCTGGGGCGGGTCTCTGCCGGGGTATAAAATTTAAGTCTGTTGGGGGTATCTTGTTGGTGCGCCTCGGTAGCTCAGCCTGGCAGAGCGGCAGCCTTGTAAGCTGTTGGCCGCGGGTTCGAATCCCGCCCGGGGCTCCATTTTTACTGTGGTTGTTATGTTGGTTCTTGGCGTCAGTTGTATTTTTTCGAGGTTTTTCCTGTTTCCGTGTGAATATGGCGGTCTTGGGGGGCTCTTGTTCACTGCTCCTGAGCGTGTCCTGCTGACGGGATCTGCGGGTTATTATGTGTGGGGTTCTTCTCTTGTGTGCCTTTTTACTGCTTTGGGGCACTTTTTTTTTGGGTGCTAAACTCATCTTTGCTAAATCTGTATCTACGATGGGCGCTATCTGTTGCACGTTGAGACTCGTTTTTCTACGCGCGCGAATAGACTGGAGCGTGCGCTTACCGTCTTGATCTCTTTCCTCATGTAACTTCAACTCCTGTACCGGTTCTGAAAGATGATTAAAGCCCCAGACATGACAGCTATCAATGCAACCCCAAGAGCTACGTAGGTCAAGTTCTTAGCTGAACCCAGGGCCGATAGTAATTCCGTATTACGACGTTTTAGCTCGGTGACAGTGTTCTGCATTTCGGTTGATTCTGATAGAAGTTCGTTTATCTGGTCTTCTAAGTCGCTGGTTTGCTCTTCGAGATCTGATTTCAGATCACCGAGTTGGCCTCGAAGCTCCTCTATTATGAATTCGGTAGTCTGAAGCTGGGAGTTCAGGTCGCGCACCTTTCTCGCTGGGTCCTTGAGCCAAGCTTCGAGGTCCTGGAGTACGTGTTCCTGCATGGGCCCCATGGCTATGCTCCAGTAGTCCTCCGGGTAGAAGTAGTGTCCTAGTCCCGGGTAGGTGATGAGGGTATGGTCCGGGTGGCAATTCTCTGTCATCTTCTGCTCTAGGAGGAGGGCGTCCTCCAGCGGAGTCAATATATCGTTTACCCCGTGCAATATCAGGATGCTCGACATGACGTTCCCAATTGTGTCAATAGTACTCTCCAGTGCCAGCTGAGATTGAACTAGTTTCGAACCCGGATATTCGGCCGTCATCGCATAGTCCATCAGCCGGATGAGGAAAGACTCGAACTCCTCCTCTATATCCATGAACTCATCTCCATCTGGGTTCCACTGGGGACGCCAGAGCCATTCACCCGTGCTGTTCTCGATGAGATCAGAGGCCGAGATAAGAGCCTTCGGGCCCGATCCCAGGCCTTCGAGTACTTCCGGCGTCGATAGCAACCCGTCTCGATCAACGTCCAGGATTTCCCGTGCAAGCGTTACCCTAAGGTCGACTGTCTTGAAGTATTTTATATCGTAGTAGCTACGCCCTGCTGTGCCCATGAGCACGATGTTCTTCACGCTCGGATGATCGACTGCGACTCTGGGCGCGATGATCGTCGACTCGCTGTGGCCGAGGAGGGTTATCTCATCTGCGTCGACCTCGCTTTGCTGCCTAAGAACTTCAAGAACCTTCTCCGCATCACGCTCCAGATCTTGAATCGTGGTGTTGAAGAAGACCTCGGGGTTCGCCAGAGTGCTGTTGAAGCCGACGCCTCTCTTGTTGTATCTAATCACTGCGAAGCCTCTCTCTGAAAGGAACTCGGCTATCTGGAGATGCGGTCTCGCCGGCTCCCCGGTCTCCGTAGAGTATGGCGGCATGTATTCATCCATGTCAGGGGCGCCACCGCCGGGTATGAGGAGAACACCCGGGAAGGGGCCATCCCCGACGGCGGGGAAGGTCAGCTGAGCATGGGTGGTCAACCCCTCCCCTAGATCTATGATGAGGTCTCTCCGGTAGATGGTCTCTGTTTGTAGGGTAAATACAGAGGGTATTGATGACAGAAGTAATAGCGCTAGGAATCCTGTCATCAAAGCCTTGAAGGTTCGCTTGATTCTTGGGTGCATCTCAGGCTTCGCCCTCCTCATCCTCGAAGATGAAAAGCTCGTCTATCGTGGTCCCTAGGGCAACGGCCACGTCGTGGGCGAGCTTGAGGGATGGGTTGTATCTGCCCCTCTCCAGGAAGCTGATCGTTTCCCTCCTAACCCCCACCTTCCGGGCCAGGTCATCCTGTGTCATGTCGTGTCTCGCCCTGAATTCCCTGATTCTTGTTTTGAAGGTCATTGGAAGTCATCTTTTCTCTCATAGTAGAGGCGGAACCCAAGGTACATGAGGCTCTGCACGATGATCGTGAAATTTAATGCGTACCATCCATCGAGAAGATATACTCCCCTAAATTCTCTGCTGAGAATGTTCAGCAGCATCAGGGCTATCATGAAATACGATCCGAGGTGGAATGCGTAATAAGCAGCCTTTCCACTGACTTTGAGTGTCCGCTCGTCCTTGAGGGGGAAACCCGATCTAAATTCTTTGAGCATTTTCCAGATGAGAAATACGCCGAGAATGACAATGGTGGCGAGTATCACCCCGCTCATCCCAGACCAAGGCACATTAGCCATGACTTCTTCCTCCTACGCCAACTACGTTCTCTCTTCTATTACTTTCACTGTGGGTTCAGGAGTTTTAGTAGACGCAATTATCCCAATTCCTAAGATCCCTACCACGCGCGCTATGCCGGTGGTCCTCTCACCCAATATGCTTCCTTGAAACATCAGGAAGCCTCCTATCAAACACAGCAGCACCCCTACCACCATAGATAGTCGTATCTTCACAGCGATCCACCTCTGTTATTCATTTCAAACATATTGTTATACATTTCTATCATCATGTTAGATATATCACACATTCTACATTTAAACCTATCGATTTCTCAAACAGAGTATGCGAAACAGGGTGTGCTCACGCGAGTACATCCATCAACATCTTTGCTAGAAATAACAGGGGCTTTTATACCATAAGTTTGAATCCCGCCCGGGGCTCCATTTTTACTGTGGTTGTTATGTTGGTTCTTGGCGTCGGTTTTTTGTGCTCGGGTTTTTCTGTTTCCGTGTGAATCTTGTGGTCTGGGCGGACGGTTGTTCACTGCTCTGCGCCTTTTTTCGTTCTTCAAGGTGGGCTATTTTTCGTGTTCCGATAGTGGTACGACCTTGCAGTACCTTCTCTCCAGGTGGCCCATGAGGTCTACTCCGGCTGCGGCGCGTGCTTTCTCCTCCTCCAGGTGCCTCTCAAGTCCCACCTGTCTGACGCGTTCGTGGTATTCGACGACGAAGGGGTAGGTGTCCCTCATGTACTCGGTGTCCTCGCATTCGAGGTAGTCGCTGCACTGGAGGCAGCTCTTGAGGCCCCTCCCCTGCGCGCATCCCCTGTTCGCGCATCGGGCTCCCCCCATCTCCCTGCAGGTGGGGCACTGGGCCGTGGCGAACCACTCGAGGCCCTTCCTGAACTCCTTGAAGCTGAAGGAGTCGACGACCTCCTCGACCCAGTCGTAGCGGGTCGTGTCGACGAGCCTCTTGAGCTCCCCCGCCGCGTGCCTCACCCTCCCGTTCCCGTTGGGGCACTGGCCGCAGTAGACGCCGCAAACCCCGTAGTCGTACTCTCCCTCTGTAGTGTCCATCAAGGGTAACTCCTGACGACTCGGCTAAAAAACGCGCTAGAAA
>Ga0209427_10001880_pt1 | contig 24506 bp, 22 predicted proteins | sample DeeMarSWOR136_30_FD_187465 | JGI IMG/M metagenome (GOLD analysis project Ga0209427, IMG submission 187465) | Marine sediment microbial communities from White Oak River estuary, North Carolina - WOR-1-36_30 (SPAdes) (version 2) | ecosystem: Environmental > Aquatic > Marine > Intertidal zone >...
TTCCACGAACATGTCGGGCATAAGCTCCACCAGCCAGGGATTGTTTCTGGTCATCTGACCCGCCTGCCAGTGCTCGGTGACTCTATAGGTAGTAGCGATAATGGGAAACTTGTCCACCGTCCCCACATCGTCCATCTCCCCTGTCCAGATTTTGATAACCGGATTGAGCTGCTGAGATGACATGGCATTCTTCACTGGCGCTTCGAGAGGCTCGTAGTGCTCGGGGAAGGGACCATCTGCCAGTCCAAAGCCAAACAGTCGAGCATGACCCTCCGGCTTCATGATAAATGAGTATTTATCTCCCGGGGGCCACCCACCGTCCGGAACATCTCCAGCCCATTTGGTCTCTGGACCGGTCCATTTGACCACCCATTTATGAGGAGCATAGGGATTACCCTGGAGGTCACACGAGGCTCTATTATAGATTATTCTTCGGTTCACGGGCCAACACCAGGCCCACCCTGGATATAGCCCAATTTTGTTAGGAGCATCTTCCAGGCCCCGGCGGGCAGCCATGTTTCCCTTTTCGGTGTAGCTGGCGCAATACAGCCAATTGCCGGATGAGGTGGTGCCATCATCCTTCAATCCAGCGAACGAAGGAACCAGCTGGCCTGTGGTCAAATCATATCCATTGATCTCCTTTGCCACCAGATGGACATCCGGTTCCTCCCTGCCTTCCCCGTAGTTCCAGTGCAGATGGACTATAGGGTCGGGGAATGCTCCACCCTCGCTCTGGTACAGTTTCTTTAGCTCTTTGCAAATCTGATCCAGTATCCAAAGATCGGTTTTGGCATCTCCCGGAGGATGAACCGCCATATATCTCCACTGCATCCACCGACCACTGTTGGTGATGCTCCCCTCCTTCTCCATGGAGGCGGCAGCGGGCAACATGAACACCTCTGTTTTTATCTCATTGGAATCCGCTCCGGGCTCAGCCCAGAAACCTGCGGTTTCCGTCTCCCAGAGGTCTGCTGCGACCAGCCAATCCAAACTTTCTAGCGCCTTTTTCTCCTTCAAGACATTGGGTCCACCCACAGCTGGATTCTGCCCCATACAGATCAGTCCCTTGATTACCCCATCATACATGGCTTCGAACATGGCTATGTGGTCGCAATTAGCACTCAACTTTGGAAGATATTGATAACAGAATTCATTATCCTTCTGCGCCTTATCTCTCCAGTAGGCTTTAAGCAGGCTAACCATATACTTGGGGGTGTGCTGCCACCAATTAGCACTCTTAGGGTCATTTGACTTGGGAGTCCAGTGCTCCAAGTATTGAGCCAAGGTTTGATCCTCAACTCGAGGAGTTTTAAGATAGCCGGAGAGAATGTGGAACAGGATAGCATGATCTGTGGAGCCCTGTACATTAGACTCCCCTCTGAGTGCATTGATTCCTCCGCCAGCCACTCCTACGTTCCCCAGAAGGAGCTGGAGCATGGCATAGGTCCGCACATTCTGTGTTCCCACAGTATGCTGGGTAGTGCCCATAGCATACATGATGGTGCCGGACTTGTCCTTGGCTCCGGTAGCCCCGTAAGTCTTCGCCACCTCCACTATCAGCTCTGAAGGACATCCAGTGATGCTGGAAACCTTCTCAGGAGTGTAGCGAGATAGGTGATTTTTCAAAAGCTGGAACACACACCGCGGGTCCTGCAGAGTCGGGTCCTTTTTCGGATTTCCATCCGCATCCAACTGATACCTCCAGGTGTCTTTGGCATACATCCTTTTGGCTTTGTCGTAACCGGTGAAAAGTCCATCATCGAATGCAAAACCTTCGTCCACCAAGAAACTGGCGTTGGTATGATCCACCAGATAATCCTTGTTGTAAAGGTTATTCTCGATGACGTAGTTCATAATCCCATCGATGAAGGCAATATCGGCTCCCGATCTCATTGGGGCATAGATATCAGCTCTGGCTGAGGTGCGGGTGAATCGAGGGTCGACGCTGATAAGCTTCGCCCCATTATCCATGGCTTTGGTTACCCAGCGGAAAGAAATAGGATGGTTTTCCGCCGCATTGGAACCGATAATCATGATGCAGTCAGCATTCTTGATATCAATCCAGTGATTGGTCATAGCCCCTCTGCCATACGTTTCCGCCAAACTGGCGACCGTGGCAGAGTGTCATATGCGAGCCTGATGCTCTAAATAGACTATGCCCAAAGCTCTGGCAAGTTTGCTCCATAAGTAGCACTCCTCGTTGTCCAAAGCAGCGCCGCCTAAACCGGCCAAGGCCTCAACTCGGTTCACTACCCGTCCCTTATCATCCTTTGCCATCCAGTTCTCGTCTCTGGTCTTCTTTATCCTTTTGGCGATCTCCGGCAAAGCCCAATCCCAGGTCTTTTCCTCCCATTTATCGCTGTAAGGAGCTCTGTACAGAACCTTGGTCATTCTTCTGTCGTTGTTTGCCACCTGAATTAGAGCTCCTCCCTTACTGCAGAGAGAACCCTGGTTTATGGGATGATCCGGGTCGCCTTCGATGTTTATTACCTTCCCATTGCTGACTGAAACGATCTCCGAGCATCCAACTGCACAGTATGGGCAAATGGTGGTGCTCTCTTTGGCATATCTGGTTTTCAGAGTCTGTGCATACGCTTCAGAAGTGCGTAGATGCACACCAAAAGTACCTAAGATTGCTCCGCCGGTGACGCCTCCGGAGATTTTCAGAAAACCTCTTCTCGAGATTCTCATATGTTTTGTTCACCTCCTTCTTGATTTTAATGTCTATTTCTCTTCTTTCTTCAATTCGATGTCCGGTTCATAGATTTCATTCAGCATAAACATGGAGTCATGTATCTTCTCTATTTCCTCTTTTTTAATTCCAGATCCCTTCTTCTCTGCCATTCTCTCGATGATCGTTTTCATCTCAGCTTCGTCTTTGGTCTGATGAGCCATAACCACCTTATCCAGAGAGTGACATTTCCCACACTTCTCCTGAAACATACCCTTGTGAGGCTCCTCAAGCGGAAGCAAGGTAAAGGTCGCCTCAACCTCCTTAAGAGATTTTTCACTGATCTCTATCCCTGCCTTCTCATGCATCTGCGTAATGATCTTTTCCACCCCTGTTCTCACTTCCTGCAGGGTATGGCAGATTGAGCATCTTTGCTCGAAGGCCGTCGGTTCCAATTTCTTTGGAGCCGGCTTTTTGCCCGTCTGTGCAAATGCCCAAACGAATGCCACCGCCAGAACAAGCAGGAAGAGACCACAGATTTTAAGTCTTTTCATAAAGGTTCACCTCCTTCGTATTCTTTACGTGTTCAAAAGGTTTCCATTTTGTGATTTTTTTCACATGAGCGCTTAAACGGACTCTTTCTCAGACGAGGTTATCATCCAGTGAGTGGGGCTTTCATATCCGTCTTTTTGGGCTAAGATGTCCAAATAGAGGGTATTTATGTTTTCCCAGGAGAAATCCGGAATTTCGGTTTCGGGCATCTTTCTTTCGTCAATTGTTTTTATATATCTCTTGCATTTGTCACATACGTCCACCCTGAAGGGTTTTTGCTCCAGCGAGGAATCTCCCTCAGTGAAGAAATACCTCAAACTGTTGTGGTCTTTGTTGCCGCAAAAGGGACAGGTGATTCTCTTATAGCGCCACTGGGTTCCACAAAGACCGCACCATAAAATTCTTCTACCATCCTCCCGCCTTAGCTTCTCCATGGCAGGAAAACTTCCGCAAAGAGGGCAATTGCCTTTAAGCCAACTTTCAGGGTCGATTTTGTCCCCTAACTCTTCAACATAAAACTCCATGAGCGTTTGCGCCGAATTCAGCCCAATAAACAAAAGTAAATTTGAGTTCAGACTTAGTTGATTTGCTACAATTTTTAAATCTTTTAAATCTCCAATAAGAACTGATCTTACCAGATTAGCAAAATCTATCTTCTCTCTATTTTTCATTAGATGTTGGATTTCCGAAAGTGTAAAAGCTTCGTATTTTTTCAAAATAGGACATAAATTCTGTAAAAGCTCATCCACCAATTTTTCATCTATCTCTATTTTTTTTATGTCAATTAGGCTTTTGCCCTCTTTTGCTCGTTTCTCAACATCTTCATCATCAATAGTAACAACCTCTCTTTGTGAACTTCTAAAATCTGTCTTAGCTCTATTTACCTCACTGATAAATTCAAAATATTCCGTTTTCGGCTGTTGTCTCATGAGCATCCTCCCAATTCCCTCCACATTAACAAGTTTTCATAAGCAGAACCATGCAAAAACACAACTCGCCCAAAAATTCTTCGCAAATATAGGACCAGGTCTCCAATTTGTCAACAAAAAAATACTGAAATTTTATTAGGGCAAAAGATGACAGATTTGAGCTGGCAATCCACCCTTATAGAAAAACCATAAAGGTAAGAGCTCCTTTAACCTTCCTGCTTATAAGTTCTTGCAGCCTTTGACCTTTCGCTGATTCAAGGAATTTAAGCTTGAAAAAACTTTCTTTTTCCGAAAAGCATATAAAGAAACCGAACGGGTCAAAAAACCCGTTCGGTTTTATGTTATTCTCATTAGCTTCAGAAGTTTAAAAACCTATTCTTAAGCCACTTCGAATCACATACAAAGAGCCGGTCTCGATGCCGTAGACATATCCTTTATCATCAGTAAGATCGTAGTATGCTGCATCCAAGGTGAGGGCAAGCCTCGGAGAAAGCATATACTCCGCCCCAGCCGAGAAATAGAACTGGGTATAGGCTAAATCAGAATACTGATCGATCGAGCTAAAATCATAATCAGCTGCCGCAATACTATCGGTAACCTCTTGTGGGACCTCGGTCATCCTGCCTATCCCCATACTGCCTTTGCTGTCAATGAAGTTACCGTCTAAGGTTAAGTTTAGCTTTTCGGTGGCTAAGAATAAAATGCCGGCAGAAAACGAAACTGCTTCGTTTTTGTACTCGGTTTCACTGAAAAATGAGCCGTAGTGCTTGGAGCCGCCACCACCGGTGGCGGAGACAACCCCCCCTCACCCGTCCATCATTGCTACAACCGCTAAGCCATTCGATTTATCATAAGCGTAGCTGGTGCTCCCGAAGAGGTTCCATCTTGGAGTGGGAGCGAAATTTGCTGAAACCTGAGGCTGCAATTTGGTCCGCTCAAAATCAAGGCTGTCGGTCTCGCCGTTGGTCTCCAGGCTTGCCCTCAAACCTGCCGACATGTTGGTTTTCCGATTGGGGTGGAAGTTGAAGGTAAGGTCCACTCCATGCAGGTTGGTCGGCTGGTTGGTTATGCTTCCGTAGCGCAGTGAATCACGTTGGAAATAGTAAAAGGGTGATCCCAGTGTCTTGCCCGATCTCTCAAATAATTGTTCATATGGAGAAAAGGGATCATCGGTGTTCTCGAAGAAGTATTTGAACCGTCCCGAAAATCTCAAGTTAGGTCGATATTTCGCTCCTGCTGAGAATTTGAGCTTGGTCGTCTTTCCGTCAGCCCCATAGGTGGGATAGTCATCCCTTTTTGTTCCTTCGTATCCGGCTGAAAAGAAGACTCGGTATTTGCGATGGGGTTGATAGATGAATTCCGCAGATGCTTTGGCTATGGTGCGGGTCAGATTGGAATAACGGATGTAGTCGAACTGGGCAGGGTCTCCCCCTCTCCAAGCCGGCAGATCAATGGGAACATCATCATTCTCAATCCGGGATAGCGACGCTAAGGCAACAAACTTGGTCTTGAGGTTCGGACTAAATACATATTTCAAACCTCCACTGTTACTTTCAATTTTGAGTTCTGCAAACTTGTTCTTGGCCTGAGTATTGGTGAAGCTGCCCAGAATCTTGCTTTTGCCCACCTCCGTTTTCATCTTCAACGTATGAGCCATCTTCTGGTTTTCAGACATGTGGGCAAAAGCTATCAAGGTATCGTGGAAAATCACGTTGGAAGCAAAATTCGTAGGATCGCCATCCTTCACTGGGTGTTCTGCCCTGTCGTAGTGTTCCTCCGGCGGAGGTGCTTCTGATTTAAAACTGCGGAAAGTTCCTAAATAGGAGAAAAATAAAGGCCCAGGGTCGATTTCAATGCCAGCGGAGACAGTATGTGTACGGCGATCAACCTCTGCAGATTTGGAAACCATGTGGCAGGAGGAGCAGTGCATGGAAACTACCTTTTGATCATCTCCCTTTTCCAGAATGGAACGATGCGCAGCTATAATTTTAAATTTGGCTGAGCCGGGAACTTTAACCCGGAAGTCCGATTCTATCTCATGCCGGGTATACCCAAAATCGGCATCCGGCACTTCATGTTCGTAGGTGAACATTTTCCCACCGGGATTGTTCTCCTGATCCACTGCCTCACGGGCCATCAGGTTCTCAAGAAGGTCCGTCGCCCGCTGTCTGTAAAAGGAGCGATAGGAGACCAGCCCGGAAAGAATGTCTTTTGATCTCCCTGTCAAACTAAAAGAGATTCTCTTGGGGTCATAATAATGTCCAAAAAAATCCAGGCTTTGATCTCCGCGGTATCCGGAAAAGCTTAAGGATATCTCGGGAACCGCCTCCTCTTTGCCCCGGTCGAACTCTCCCACTTTTTTGGAGAAATCCTCGTAGCCGGTATAGTGGCTACCCAGCCAAAGACTCCAGACGGAATAACCGGGCTCTTCCTGAGAAAAAGCAAGTAAGGAAAAAATCGGCAAACCTAAAGCTAGGGATAAAACAAAAAGCCATCTTAAAAATGGTGTTTTCATGTTTTTCTCCTTATCTTGTTAATGCTCTTCCTTCACCCGAAGTGGACTGTGACGGTAAATCACTTCCGTGAATCTCTGAGTGACATTGAGTGCATTTGGTCAGCATCGCCCTTTTCACTCCGTCGCGGGTGGAAATACCGCCGCGCTCCGGATGCTTGCGGACTTCGAACTTTTCCTCCCCAGGTTCATTTACATATCCGGTTAGAGTAACATGAAAGTGCATGGGATGACAGGATAAGCAGAGGAAAGGTTCATTCTGCAAAAGCATCTTATCAGCAACGGTTCCATGCGGATCATGACAGATGCCGCAGTCCTCGTTAACCGGCTCATGCTCGAAGATAAAGGGACCCTGAAGCGAAGTATGGCAAGATAAACAAAGTTCGCGACCCTCATCCCCTACCGTGTATTTGACATCTCCCGAATGAACCGAGTGACAATCGACGCAGCTGACTAAACCTTCCATAACCGGGTGATGGGACGGCATGCGGGCTTGGGCACGTTTTTCTGCATGGCAGTCGAAACAGAGTTGAGGCTCCTGTTTTGCCAAAAGATGCTTGCCGTCGGAATGAACTCTGTGACAATCGCTACAGCCTTCTGCTGTCTCGTAATGAGTAGATCCGTGCCAGGAGGTGAAAGCCACACCTTTGTGGCAATTGGTGCATAGATTCATTCCTGTGGCAATATAATCTTTAGGAGGATTATAAATCAGCGTGAGATCGCCCTCTTCTGCATGCGCCGAGCCCGGACCATGACAAGCTTCGCACGTGTTTTCATCCCCCACGGATAATCTGGCATGGATGTTTTCCTGAAATTGCTCACCGACTTCCTCATGGCATGCTGAACAAAGTTCATCACCCACCTCCACCGCATCAGGAGGAAAACTACCCATGACATATACTGCGGAAAGAAAAAACAGGCAAAGAATAAAAACCAAGACCCAACCCGCTGGGTTTTTCCTTATGGGACGCTTAAGAAACTTAAACATATACCTCCTTTTTTAAATATTAAACAATTTCGCCAACTTAGCTCTCGACTACCAAATTTGCTTCTTCACCAGCCGACCATATGAATATCTTCTTGCTAACGAAGTCTGCGAAGATCCAACTTCGCTACATTGATCTGCAATTTAAAAATCCCCATTCTCCATGTCAAGGAAAAAACTAACCAATTTAAGAAAAAATATGTCCTTTAGTATGCTTGACTGAACGGACAAAATCCATAGGATATCCGAAATGAATACAAAAAAGATTTATATAATCTTAATAATCTTGTTAAATCAGAAAAGGAGAATAAATGCTAGATGGGAGAATACAATAGAGAATTCAAGGGGATGCTAAAGAATCTTCCATTTCCTAATCTGCTCGATAGCTTTGTGGTCAGTTAAATCTAAATGAAGCGGAGTGATGGAGACATATCCTCTTTTTATGGCAGAAAAATCTGAATCTCTTTCCCTCTCCCAGGTGGGCGACTGCTCGCCGATCCAAAGGTATTTTTTGCCACGGCGATCCATCTTCTCAATCGCCACGTCGTTATATAACCTTTTCCCTAGATGGGTGATCTTGTACTTTTTTACGGTCTCTTTTCTGTCCGGGATATTCACGTTCAGATAGGTATCTTTGGGCACACCATTTTTTAACACAAATAAAGCTAACCTTCTTACAAACCTTGCCGCTGAATCAAAATGCTTGGGCTTCCAGTGGGCTATGGAAACCGCTATGGAGGGGATATTTAATATAGTTCCTTCCATGGCTGCCGCCACCGTTCCCGAATAAGAGACATCATTGCCCAAATTCGGTCCATGGTTGATCCCAGAGATAACTATATCCGGTCTTTTTTTCAGAATGCCATAGACTGCCAGCATCACCGCATCCGTGGGCGTACCATCTATGCTAAAGAACTTATCCGCAATCTTATTTATTCGCAAAGGATACTGCAGAGTTAAAGAGTGACTGGTGGCGCTCTGCTCTCTATCTGGCGCCACCACCCAGACATCGCTAATTTTGGAAATCTCCCTTTTCAGGGTCGAAAGACCCTTGGCGTTGATACCGTCATCGTTGGTAAGCAGAGCTAACAACTTTTCTCCTTCCCCCTCACCCTGCCCCTCTCCCCCACAGGCAGAGGGGCTGCATGAATTCTTTTTGTCTTAATTGGAAAAGAATATGGACAATTATGTCAATCTGTTTAATTCGCTCGCTTTTTTGTGAAAAAAATTTGGACAGGGACAAGCCCTGTCCCTACGCAAATTCCTCCCTACCACCACAAACTTGTCCACATCAATTTGATGAACCTTCCTGTATCAACCAAAGGATTGATAAAGCTTTTGCTTCCACGGTAAATGGTTCTTATAGGAACTGAATCTATTTTGAAACCACGCCTTCCCGCTTTAACTAAAATCTCCGATTCTAAATCATATTTTTTTGCTTTCAATTTAATTTTTTTAAGAATTTGTGTTGAAATCAAACGGTATCCGGATTGACTATCCCTTATCCTTTGACCGGACAAAATCGATAGGATCACGGAGGTTAAATTGTTGGTTAACCATCTGGCAAAGGGCATCTTTTTTAAGCTGATCTCTCTTGTGCCTATTATGATGCCTGAGAAATTTTCATTTGATTTTTGGAGGAAATCGTTAATCGAGGATGGATCGTGTTGAAGGTCTGCGTCCATGGTGAGAACAGCATAGTAATTTTTCTCAATGGCAAATTTGAATCCGGTTTTTAAAGCCTCTCCTTTGCCCCTGTTTATTGGGTGTTTCAAAACCGCGGCTCCAACCTTTTGAGCAATGGCAAACGTCTGATCCTTAGAGCCGTCGTCGATCACAACGATATCGCTTTTGTGGACAAGCTTTGAAGTTTTTTCTATTAGCTCCAAGATGGTTGAACTGGCATTGTACGCGGGAATAAGCACTAAGAGGGTTTTATCCATGAACTCCCGATTATCAAGAAATAGGGACGCACTAAACTTTATTACATTCTATTCGCTCCCCTCACCTTTACCCTCTCCCCCAGGGGAGAGGGTTTTGTATTAAAAAAATCGGGGCGAGCCGATTTGAACGGCCGACCACTTGCACCCCAAGCAAGTGCGCTAACCAGACTGCGCCACGCCCCGATATGCTTTAATTAACTTGTGACTTGTCAATCAGACAGAATTTTCAAGAGTGCGGAAAGCTCCTTTCTGACCTCAATCAAAAGATTTTTGAATCGCATCTTCTCTGCAACCAACTTGGCTTCGTCATCCTCAAAGCGCAGCATCTTAAGCTTGGATTTTGCGCCTTCAATGGTGTATCCCTCATCATATAGAAGATGCTTGATTTGGTTAATCAGGTCGATATCCTTCTGCTGGTAGGAACGATTCCCGGCTCTGTTCTTTTTGGGCTTTAGAAATGGAAACTCCTTCTCCCAAAATCTTAGGACATAAGGTTTGAGCCCGGTCATATCCGCAACTTCGCTTATGGAGTAATAAAGTTTGCTGTCAGGTTTTATAGTTGAATTCTTCGATCTCATTTTAAATCCGTTGATTCCTTATCCTTCTTCATAAGCCAAAATATAGATTTTGTGATCCGTGTCAACCCCAAATTTCGGATTTTGGGTCTCTGGTCATAAGTTCTGTTATCGCCTGCTGGGGTTTTCTATTCTCAAACAAAACCTGGTAAACCTGTTGGGTGATGGGCATCTCAACTTCATATTTTATGGAGAGTTGATAAGCTGATTTAGTAGTCTTGATTCCTTCTGCCACCATAGTCATCTCTTTCAGAATCTGGTTTAAGGTTTTGCCCTTGCCGATTTGTTCTCCTACAAACCTGTTTCTTGAATATCTGCTGATGCAGGTGGTTACCAAATCGCCAAGACCTGAAAGTCCGGCAAAGGTTTCCCTTTTGGCTCCCAATTTTTCACCCAATCTTATTATCTCAGCCAGCCCTCTGGTGAGCAATGCTCCCCTGCTGTTGTCTCCCAAACCCATTCCATCGCAGATGCCTGCAGCAATGGCGATTACATTTTTCAGAGACCCTCCAAGCTCTACCCCCACGATATCGCTATTAGTGTAAACTCTGAAGTAGGGATTCATAAAAGTTTGCTGGATCCTCTTGGCAATTTCCTCCTGAAAACCCGCCACCACGACAGTTGTGGGAATCTTCCTTGACACCTCTTCAGCATGACTTGGTCCCGACAAGGTGGCGATCTTATCATGTAGGTTTGATGATAATTCCTCTTTCAGAATCTCGGACATCCTACAAAGAGTATCATTTTCAATGCCCTTGGCCAAGTTGACTATTATCGGGTCCGGCAATTTCAGCCTTACCAACTTTTTTGCCACTTCTCTTACAGTATGAGAAGGCAATGCCAAAGCTAACATTTCTGCTCCCACAGTGGCAGAAGTTAGGTCATCTGTGATCGTGATCTCTTTGGGAATCACAATACCTGGCAATTTCTCTTTGTGTTCTCTATCTTTGGCAAGCTTAGTCATTTCCAGGTGGTCAAATTCCCACAAAGTCACCTGATGTCCATTGGAAAAAAGAAGCACGGAGGTGGCTATGCCCCAGCTTCCTGCACCTAAGACAGCGATTTTCGCCATGGATCAATTCGCCTCATTCATATCACTTTTGTTCGGTAGTTGTTAATACTAAATTGACACAAATGCACAAATTGCAAAATGTATCTTCGATTTTTTGATGTTCTATTCAATTTCCCCCTCACTCCTTCCCTCTCCACAGGTGAGAGGGAGTAACTTCACATAAGAGATAGATGCGGAACCAGCAGTTAGCCGAGGATTTAACCTATAGGTTCTTTGAATGGTTCCTAATCTATTTGAATCCCTTTTGACCAAACTTATTTTCTGTTCCATCTAATAACCTTTTAATATTTGTTCTATGATTATAAAAGATGAAAGCCATTAGAAAAAAGATCATACCAATCAGTTCACTGGGCACGTTTCTCCCAAGATAATATCTTTCGAACAGCAAAGCAAAAAATATAAAAGTTGCCCCAGAAAGGGAACCAAGAGAGACGTATCGAGTAATTGCAACTATGGTGATGAACACGATTAATGCTAAACTAATTTCTAAAGGGATTAAGGAAAAAAGAGCACCCAGCCCGGTCGCAATTCCTTTACCGCCTCTGAATCCCGCAAAAACTGGAAATACGTGACCAAGAATGACCGAAACGGCTGCCAAAATTTTCAAACTAATCAAATTTAATGTCACCGGATCGAAAGATATTTGGGTTACCAAAAGCACAGCCACTATTCCTTTTCCAATATCTATGATTAACACGATAAAGGCAGGCAGAACCCCCATCACTCGATAAACATTGGTGAATCCGGCGCTTTTTGAGCCATAATCTCTTACATCTATTCCCTTAAATGCTTTGCTGACGATTACCGCTGATGGAATCGAACCTAGAAGATAACTGAGAATTACGATCACTGAAATGGTTAGCATAATTTTTCTGTTCTCTGAAAAGTTACTGCACAATTAACGATATTTCAACAGATTCATCATTAGTGGAGTGTCTACCTTTAGGGAGTGTTGAAAAAGCCCAAAGAACCGTTAATGCGATCAAGCCGAAGGCGGGAGAAGCAATCTCGCTTTTATGCAAATCAACGAGTTACAGATTGCTTCGTCGTCCATTCCGCCATAGGCGGATCAGACTATGTCAGAATGGACTCCTCCCAATGACATTAAAGGTTTTTTAAACAGTTAATGATCAAGCTGAAGCTTGATACTCCACTTAAATTTTAAATCCCCCGCCGTAAAAGGCGACGGCGGGGCTACAATGATCATTCTAACTTTGCATATAATATCCATTCCTCTTTCTTTGATCCCCGGTCGAAATAGATCTCAAAGACTTCGTTTTCATCCGTTAATAGTCGATAATAATTTCTATGTCGTCTCTGCCACCATCTTTTTGTTTTAGCTCCGGATTTTGAATGGCTATAGTCAGCCCAAGAGGCGATCACTTCTTTTATTTTGTATTCCTTATGTCTCCATACAAATGAAACTGGATATTTCGTTTTCTCATCTCGAACCACTTCTATTTTTTCCGAATAAAATACAGGCATATAATCGATCTCAAATTACAAACTCTTCCTTGCGGAGAGATAAAGGCTCCGCTACGCGGGTAAACAAGTATAATAACTTTCTTTTATTGTCGTTTCTTTATTTTTATTCTGATCGGGGTGCCCATAAATCCAAAATGCTCTCTGATTCTGTTTTCCAAATAGCGCAGATAAGATTTTTGCAAAAGTTCGGGGTAATTGGAGAAAAAAACAAAGGTCGGCGGTTCGATGTCCGTTTGGGTGAAGTAGTAGATTTTGATGTATTTCCCTTTCACTGCAGCAGGTGGCTTTCTTTTTATATCTTTTCCCAATTCCTCGTTTAGCTCTCTGGTATCTATTCTTTTCTTTCTTTCATTATACACTTGAGAGATCAGATTTAGGCTCGCCCCTACCCTCTGTTTCGTTTTAGCTGAGACGTAAATTAAAGGAACATGATCAACAAACGGCATCTCCCGTCTTATTCTCTTGGTGTAATAATCTGCCGTTGTGCCATTCTTTTCTATAAGGTCCCACTTGTTTACTCCAATCACCATACCCTTTTTCAGATCATTGACCTCAGCTATTATCTTGACGTCTTGATTTACCAGCCCAACCTGTGCTTCGATCAGGACCAAAGCCACGTCGCAACGCTGGATACTCCTCAAAGTTCTAAGTGAAGTATAATACTCTATTCCGTTTTTGATTTTGGACTTCCGCCTTAGTCCAGCGGTATCTATTAATGTGTAGTTTTGATTATGAATTTCAATCTCCGTATCGATCGAGTCGCGTGTGGTTCCAGGAGTTTCAGCCACGATTAGCTTTTCTTGACCTAAAAGGGCGTTAACAAAGGAAGATTTGCCCACATTAGGTCTTCCAATCACCGCAACTCTGATACTCTCTTTTATTTCCTCTCTTACAGATTCCTCCAGCAAAGATTGCGAAATAAGATCGAGGAGTTCTCCGATGTTTCTTCCGTTCAAGCCAGAGACTGGCATCGGTTCACCGAGTCCCAACTTATTCAAAGGGTGAACATCCGCCTCATCTTTTTGATGATCCACTTTGTTTGCCACCAAGAGAACTTTCTTTTCCATTTTCCTTAGCCGGTTGGCAATTTCTAAATCAATATTCTGCGCCCCCACTTTGACATCCACCAAGAAGAGAACCAAGTCAGCTTCGGAGATGGCAATCTCTGCTTGAGCTTTGACCAATCTCTCCATCTCGATTCTGCTTTCAGGGACGAAACCTCCGGTGTCCACCAAATAGAACTCTTTTCTGTTCCAAGTGGTGAAAGCGTAATTTCGGTCACGGGTGACCCCGGGTTTGTCATCCACCACCGCCATCCTTCTTTTTAAAAGCCGGTTAAACAGGGTGGACTTACCCACATTCGGTCTTCCAATTATGGCAATGATTGGTAAAGGCATGGTCCTGTTAACGGTATGAACCGTATGGTTCATACTAACAAATTAAAGGGATGCAACGGATTCTAAAGCTTTTCTGACTTCGTCCCAAGATGGCATTCTGTTATAGATGATCTTCCCATTTATTGTCAGTCCGAAGTTAATACCAAATTCTTTCACGGTTGTTCTATCATCGGTATTTACGAAATTCAACTCGATGTTTGAGATTTTATGAAATTCCTTCTCCGCTAATTTTTTTACCCACCAAGAATAGGGGCATTGCCCACTCCAGAATAGTTCGGCTTTTGTTCTTTCTGATTTCTGTTTTGGTTTGGGAGTAGATTTCGGTTGGTACAAAATGAATTTAGGCGACTGAGCATCTTTATAGTTTTTAAACATCAGGATGGAATTTCCGTTTCTTTCAACTTGCCTGAATCCGAACTTTTGAAAAAACCAACTGGGCATATAATCAAAAAATCCCCACCAGGATTCTTTTTGATAGGCGGTCACTGCCGCACCGGAAAAGTTTTGCTCATGAGTTTTTTCGAAGAAATTCTTCATCAAATTTGTTGCCACCTTCTTTCGCCAAAAAGGTGGTATCACCCAGATGCAGTCAATGAAAGCCAGATTCTTCCCCTCCACAGGAAAGCTGGTCTTTTCAATGGGCACATATTCGATCAGTCCAGCTACGATCTTGCCTTGCAACGATAAATCCTTCGTTCTGACTTTGCCTACACCTGGATAGTCCATCTTCTCTTTTTTCACGCCGTCTTCCAGAGCCACCAACATGGAAAGTCTCATTCTCATCATTTTCTTTACGAATTCCTTTCGAAGAACCATCCCCTGCTTTAGAGTTCTTCTAAAGCCGGGATCGACGCAGGGAAGAACAGCCAGATCGAGTTCATTTTCTCTTAGTTCTCTAATTTCCATTCTTTGTGGTCCCGCCAAGGCAGGACACTCCAGCTTTCTCGTTAAATATGTTGGCTAAAGTCTCCACCAGATCATATGATCCAATCATCACTTTTCGTTTAAATTCGTTTTCCACCTGTTGTGGAGTTACATCATCTAAAAAAATACCATCTTGACTGATACAATTCGGGGGAAGAAGAATTAGATCTCCCAGTTCTTTTTGTTTTTTTAAAGTATTGATTATGTCGACCCCGGTCAAAAGACCTGTAACCGTTACGGTTGATCCAAAGAAATCATTTTTCACTAGTATAACTTTGATCTTCAGACCTTGTATTCTGTTGAGCCTATCTTCCACTATTTTTTTGATCAGCCTGAAGGCTGATACTCCAGTCACCAATGTTATGCTCAACTTTCTGCTTAAGTTCTTGGGTAACAGTTTTTGTCTTGCCTGGAATTTATGGAGAAATTGTCTCATCATCCCTACGCCATTTTCTATTTGATCAAAATCATCATAATATTTTTTATCTGGAATGTCAAGCTCGGCTTTGGTATGAGCCATACGGCTCATTTGAGTCTTGAGATTCATACCTTTGGTGAAGAACTCATCCGCAGCATAGACAAAACCATTTTTGAACTTTTTTCTGAAAACTTTTTGCCATCCATACACCAGTCCGACAATCTTCAAAGAATACTTTTTACTTACCGGTTTTATCTTGGGTAAATTTTGCCTATACCGAGTTAAACCCACCGGCACTAATGCCAAAGATTTCACCTGGGGATAAAGGGAAAATAACTCCATAACCGATTCCTCCAAATATTTTCCATCGTTTATACCTGGGCATATAACAATCTGAGTATGGAGCTCAATCCCCCCTTCGGCCAAGTTTCTGATGATAGGTATAACCTCGGGTATTTTCTGATTCGCAAAAATCTTCTTACGAAGATTTTCGTCAGTGGCATGAACAGAAATGTAAAGAGGGCTAAGTCTTTGTCGTATAATCCGATCAATGTCCTCATCTGAAGTATTGGTCAAAGTAATGAAATTGCCGTGTAAGAATGAGAGGCGATAATCTTCGTCTTTGAAATAAAGGGATTTCCTCATCCCCTTGGGAAGTTGATGAACAAAGCAAAAGATGCAGTTATTTTTGCAACTTCTATATCTTATCTCATAAAACTCCAACCCCAAATCTTGATCGGTTTTTTTTCTTAAGCTGACCTTTTTTATCTTTTCACTATTATCCTTTAGTTTTAATGTGAGGATGGGTTCTGATGAGTAGAATTTATAATCTATGATATCATTTACGGGATGACCGTTTATCTCCAGAAGTTGATCTCCTGGAGAAATAGTATGGTAACAGGCGATGCTTCCTTTTCTGATGGATTTGATTTTCATCTTTTCTGCAATTTGCCAAAGAATGGAAGAAAGAATTAAACATCCTAATATAAACACAATTAGCAGTGAGTCGATGCGCCCCCTCACCCTTTCCCTCTCTCCCGAGGGGAGAGAGAAATATTAAAACGCTAAGCAGGTCGTAAAGTTGTCGCCAAGACGCTTGGCATTTCGTGACTCCTTTATCTTAAATCCTTATCTGTCCACGGCACCAACGCGAGATAGATCAATAAACATTCTTAAATATTGAATAGTGCAATTTAAAACTGTGGCGACTGCAATGAAAAGAAAAATTTCTTTCAAGAATTCAAAACGAACAATATAAAGTATCACGGTGATTGACCAGACCCAGGAGTTGAGCTTGCCCCAATTGTTGGACATTGGAAATAGATCCTTTCTCTTGACCAAAAAAATCGCACCAACAAGAGTTAAGAGGTCTTTAAGAAATAAAAGAGCCGCCGCCCAGATAGGAAATTCCCGATGAACTATGATGAATATCACAAAGATTCCCAAGCCTAATTTGTCTGCCAAAGGATCCAAGATTTTTCCTAAATCGGTGATCTGATTCAATCTTCTAGCAAAATATCCATCCAGAACATCTGAGGCAATGGCAATTAGAATTAGGAGAATGGCAATACAATAACCTGGGGGAGTGTCCTGGGCTAAAAAGTAGAAGATAAAGGGCAAAAGCAAAATGCGGAAAATAGCCAAAAGATTGGGAACTAACAGGAAATCCGCCTTTTTTATGACCATTTTATATTATGGTGAAATAGCAGAGTGTTTCTTTGCATTTTTGGAAACGCGCAACAAGTTGCGCTACTCCAAATCCGTTTCAGCCGCTCGATCCGTTTACAAAGTCGTTTGCAGTTCTGATCATCTCCTTTGCCTGTTTCAATGCCAACTCACTTATCTTCTCTCCTGAGATCATGCGTGCGATCTCAGCTACCCTCTCCCCTTCTTTCAATTCTTTAATTTTGGTGACCGTCCTTCCCTTTAAACTCTCTTTGAATACCTTAAAATGGTGATCAGCCTGCGAGGCAATCTGCTGGAGGTGGGTAATCACGATGACTTGATGCGATGAGGCTAAACTCTTCAAACTTTTTCCCACCGCAGAAGCCACCTCTCCACCGATGCCTACATCTATTTCATCAAAAATCATGCTGGGAACCTGATCCGCCTTGGCCAAGATTGATTTTAGCGCCAACATTATCCTGGATATTTCTCCACCAGAAGCAATTTTAGCTAATGGTTTTGACTCCTCGCCCGGATTGGGGGAGACGAAGAACTCCACCCGATCCATACCTTTCTGGTCCGCAAAATACTTTCTGCCATCTATTTCAAGCAAGCCATTCTCATGCTCTTTGGATCTGATTTGAACCTCAAATTTAGTCTTATCCATCCCTAATCCACTTAAGCTGGCCTGAATCTTTTTAGTTAAATCAGATGCCTTTGTTTTTCTTTTTTGGGAAAGCAAAAGACAGTCTTTTTTAAAGGCATCTGAAAGCTTCTTGATTTCATCTTTCAATCCATTAATGGTCTGATCTTTATTTTCAATGTTACTTAGATCCTCTTTTATCTTTTGTGAGTAGGTCAAGATTTCATCAATTGTATTCCCATATTTTTTCTTAAGGGTATTAATCAGATTCAACCTCTCCCTTATCATTTCCAGTTTTTCTGGATCGAATTCCAAAGACTCTTTGTAGCCTTCTAAAAATCTTGCCACCTCCTGAAGTTGGATCATACACGAATTTAGAGTTTCACCCGGCTCTTTCAATCGTGAATCCAATTCGGTTCCTCTTTTCATTTCTTTTGAAGAAATAGACAATCTATCCTGTATTGATCCTTCTCCTTCATGGAGGCTTTGATAAATAGATGAGGATAATTGATATAGCTCTTCTACATTCTCCAATATCTTCTTATCCTGAATTAACCTCTCCCCTTCTCCAGAAGACAAATTTGCTTTTTCGATTTCCTTTATCTGAAAATCGTAGAGTGCTTTTCTTTCTTGGTCCAATTTCCGACCCTTCTCCAGCTCCACCAACTCTCTTTGCCTTTCTCTCAATTTCTGATAAATTTGGCTCACCGAATCCAAAAACTCATTCAGATCGCCAAAATTGTCCAGGTATTCTATGTGTCTTGCAACGTTTAAAAGCGACTGATGCTCATGCTGCCCATGCAAATCGGCTAATCTATCTCCGATCATCTTGAGGGTCCCCAGAGTGACCTGTCGGTCGTTTACAAAACAACGACTGACCCCCTTGCTTGAGACCTCCCTTCTGATAATCAGCGTATTTTCGGAACAGGTTATGCCCAGCGGGCTTAACAGGTTCTTGAAAAGGTCATTAGAGTTCTGCTTAAATGTTGCCTCCACCGTTGCAGTATCAAAGCCGGTCCTGACCACGTCGGAACTTGCCCTCTCTCCTAACACCAGATTCACTGCTCCCACAATGATCGACTTTCCTGCACCTGTAGCTCCGGTGAGCACGTTTAGTCCGTGATGGAACTCCACGTCTACATCTTCGACCAGAGCATAATTTTCGATGCGAAGATTTCTTAACATACGAAAGAACTTACCACAAGTCACAAAAATTTTGGGTCAAGAGGAATAATGCTACAAAACTTACGGTATAAATGAACCTTTGATTTATGTGAATGGAGGAAAATTTGAAAGGTTCCACTCGATTCCCCCTCACCCTATCCCTCTCCCCAAAAAAGGAGAGGGGAATCACCAAGATTTATTCGCCTAATTTTGGTCTGGCGCCCCAGTGAAGTTTTGTTCTTAGAATATCATAAAAGGATCTGTCTTTAAATTTAATTAGATTCACCGAATGTTTGGCTTTGCGCACCAAGACCGAACTCCCAGATTTCAAAGCGAAGGCCACCTGTCCGTCGATGGTCAAAACAGCTTCTCGTTGAGCAAGCTCAACCGCCACTTTTAATTTTTCGTTTTCTGAAAAAATTATGGGACGCGAAGTAAATGTATGGGGACACATGGGAGAGACTATGATAACATTCGTCTTCGGATTTATTATTGGTCCCCCGGCAGCCAGACAATAGGCAGTGGATCCAGTTGGGGTGGAGATAATCAAACCGTCAGCGGAATATGAACATATGAATTCATCGTTAGCATAAAGATGCATTTGAAACAACCGCGCTACTTCACCTTTGTCTATAACCACATCATTTAAGGCGTATTGGTCAAACTTTTTTAATCCCTCCACCTCGGTCTCCAAAACCATCCTTTTCTCAATGAGGAATTCTTTTTGCCTTAACCTCTCTAAGGTTTTATCTAAATCGTTTGAAGTAATCTCAGTCAGAAATCCCAAGCCACCCAGATTTATTCCCAGGATGGGAGTCTGATGTTCGCCCACCGCTCGAGCAGAGGCAAGCATGGTCCCATCTCCTCCCAAGGAAATAATCATCTCACAAAGTTGGCGTAGTTTTTCTCTGGGGAAAGATTTTTCTTTGTAATCGACTAGAGAGGAAAGTTCCTCACCCAAAAAGAAATCGACTTTATTCTGTTTTGCCCACTGGATGATATTCTCCACAACCTCTTTGGTCAGAGGTTTTTTGATATTAGCGACGATTCCTATGCTTTTCATGGTGTAACAAAACGAAAGTTTATCGTAATGTTGCAGATGCGATTTTGCTATGTTTTAGTTCCAAAATATTTCTCACCATTTGAATGATGCCGTCTCTGTCCAATGCCAAAACACTCAGAAGCTTTTTTCTGGAACCGTGTTCGATGAATTTGTCGGGAATCCCCATTCTTTTGATTAGCACATTTTTTATTCCATGGGCTTCGGCAAATTCCAAAATAGCTGATCCAAAACCACCCAAAAGAGCATTCTCCTCTACGGTGATTATTTTATCATATCCCTTTAGAACAGAGAGAAGCATCGCCTCATCCAATGGTTTCACAAAGCGTGCATTCACCACTTCTACATCTATCCCATCTTTTTTAAGCTGTTCAGCAGCTTCAAGAGCGGGGTAGACCATAGAGCCAACCGCCAGGATGGCTAAATCCTTCCCTTTCCTTGACCTTTCCCAACTCCCCATTTCTATTGAAGTGAAATCATGCGTGGGTTCGACAGGGTCACCACAAGTAGGATCGTCAGGGATAGGACCACGCGGATACCTGATAGCCACAGGACCATTTTGCCATCTGACTGCGGTGTATAACATGTTTTTCAGTTCATTCCCATCCTTTGGAGCCATCACCACCCAGTTAGGAATCTGACGGAGATATGAAAGATCAAAAGTTCCATGATGGGTTGGCCCATCTTCACCCACTAAACCAGCTCTGTCTATGGCCAGAATCAACGGAAGATTCTGAAGAGCGACATCATGGATCACCTGATCAAATGCCCTCTGAAGAAAAGTGGAATAGACTGCAAATATCGGTTTTAAACCTTGGGAAGCTAATCCACTCCCGAAGGTGGTTCCATGTTGCTCGGCTATTCCCACATCATAAAATCTCTCTGGGAAAATCCTGGCAAAATCTACCAAACCAGTTCCCAGAGTCATAGCAGCAGTGAGGGCCACAATTTTTTCGTCATTTTGTGCTAATTTAACTATGGTGCTCCCGAAAATATCAGTATAAGTCGTTTTTCCAATCTGTCCATTGGAATTTCCGGTCACCTTATCGAATGCTCCAATCCCGTGAAAACGAGGAGCGTCCTCCTCCGCGAACTTATAACCCTTTCCCTTTTTGGTCAATATATGAAGTAAAATGGGTCGATTCAAAGTTTTCAGATGTTCCAAAGTTTTTATCAGACCAGCTATATCATGACCGTCCAGAGGTCCGAAATATCGGAAACCTAACTTCTCGAAAAGGATTCCCGGAACCAAAAACCCCTTGACGCTCTCCTCGACCTTTGCTACAGCTGCTCGAATCTTATCCCTTCTTTTAAACCTTCCTACCAATTCCCAGACCTCTGCTTTCAGCTTATTGTATTTCTCATCCGTCAAAAGATCAGTAAGATACTTGGACATTGCTCCCACATTCTTGGAGATGGACATTTTGTTATCGTTTAAGATCACGATTAGATTTTTTCCTAAGGCGCCGCTGTTATTTAATCCTTCAAAGGATAAGCCGCCGGTTAAGGCTCCATCACCCACCACCGCAACGACAAAGAAATTTTCCTCTTTATGATTCCTGGCACAGGCTACGCCTAAGGCCGTTGAAATGGAGGTTGAGGCGTGACCAACGTCAAAAACATCATGCTCACTTTCACATTTTTTGGGAAAGCCACTTATTCCCTCGTGCTTTCTCAAACTTCCAAATCTATCCTTTCTACCGGTCAAGAGTTTGTGGGTATAGCATTGATGCCCTACATCCCAGATTATTTTATCTTTAGGGGAATCAAACACATAATGGAGTGCCAAAGTGAGCTCAACGGCTCCCAAGTTGGGCGCCAAATGCCCACCATTTTTCGATACTACGGTTATAATCTTTTCTCTGATCTCTTCTGCTAATTCTTTTAGATTCTCAATTGGGATGCTTTTCAAATCCTCTGGAGAATCTATTTGATCCAGCCATCTTTTCATTTTTACCTCATTTCACATAGGAAGCCCTTTAGGAGTAGCAGACCTTGGTCTGCGTTCGTGAAAACAGTGACGCGACACAAGTGTCGCTACTCCACAATATCAATCCATCCTCTCAATCATTTTATCTGCCAAATCTTTAAGTATCTGTTCATGGTCACTAAATATTTTCAGTTCAGCTTTGGCTTCCTCCAAAAGTTTTCTCGCTCTTCTTTTGGATCTTTCTACACCTAATATTTTGGGATAAGTGGCTTTAGCTTTAGATTCATCTGCCTTGGTTCTTTTGCCCAACTTCTCAGCTCTCCCAGTGGCGTCCAGAATGTCATCTATGATCTGGAAAGCCAAGCCGAATTTTTCTCCATAGGAGGTCAAAGCTTTGAGTTTTTTTCCTGTTGCGCCACCTAAGAGGCCCCCCGCTCTCACCGAAGCTTTCATCAAGGCGCCGGTTTTGTGGGAGTGAATGAAATTCACCTCCGAAATGCTTGCCTTTTTTCCCTCTGCCTGCAAGTCCGCTGCCTGCCCTCCCACCATTCCATCCGTTCCTATTTCACGAGCGATTTCTGAAATTAGCTTTGGATTTTGGGTCTTAGATAAAAGCTCAAATGCCAGAGCATGCAGAGCATCACCGGCTAAAACCGCCACTCCATCTCCGAAGACCTTATGCAACGTAGGTTTTCCTCTTCTCAAATCATCGTCATCCATACAGGGAAGATCGTCATGTATCAAAGAATAGGTGTGAATCATTTCCAGGGCACATGCGACTGGCAGAATCGCGTCTCCTTTGCCTCCCACTAATTCAAAGGAAGCAATAGCCAATATAGGACGAAGTCTTTTACCACCGGCAAAGACCGAGTAACGTATGGCTTGGTGAAGAGGAACAGGTGACTTCTTCACCGAAGGAAGATACCTGTTCAGGGCTTCCTCTATGATTCTTTTTTTTGTATTTAAGTAGCTCTCTAAACTCATGATTCCCAGAAACCTTTTTATCATTAATTCAGAGCCATAAAGGTTCTGCTACGCTCTGGGAACCCGAGGTGACCGGGTAATGAGCAGTATCACAGTTCTTCCTCTCTTTTTTCCAAATCCAAAGGTTCAGTTTTATATTTGCCTTCTTGGGTCTTGATCAACTTCTGAACTTTGACTTCGGCTTTTGCCAATTTTTGAGTTAAGAATTTGGAAAGATTGATGCCTTCTTCAAAGAGTTTCAGAGACTTCTCCAGAGGCAGTTCTCCTTCCTCCAATTGATCAACGATCTCTTCCAACCTTTTCATGGCTTGTTCAAAGGTTTTCTCTTTAGCCACCTTTTTCTCCGATTTGATTCTATTGATACAAAACTTAATCTAGCCCGAATCGATGTGCTCCACTTTAGATTCAACTCTTCCTTTAAAAAACTTAACTTCCAATCTATCTTCTTTTTTTAGTAGGGCAGCATTCTTGATTATCTCCAATTCCGGCAGTTTCCGGGCAACAGAGTAACCTCTCTTCAATACCGATAGAGGAGACAGAGCCTCAAGTTTCTCATCCTTTAAAGATAAACTCTTTTTGGTAAATTCAAAATAGTTTTTGACTCTATTCAGAATTTGTCGGGTCAACTCGTCCACCCTCTGCCATCTCTGACTGATAAGATCTCGTGGTCTCCTGAGACCGTAGCTTTGTTGGGCAGCCTTTGTTCTTTGCTTTAAATATTCGATCAAGGAGGTTTGATAGGAGCTTAACTTTTGTGTGGTCGATGTCAATTCCTTTAGAAGTTCCTCCCTGTCTTTTACCACCATTTGTGCAGCCACAGACGGAGTGGGAGCCCTCAAATCCGCAACAAAATCGGAGATGGTGAAATCTATCTGGTGACCTACTGCGGAGATTACAGGAATTCTTGAATTATGGATGGCTCTGGCAACTGCCTCCTCGTTGAATGCCCACAAATCCTCCAAAGATCCCCCTCCTCTGCCTATTATCATCACATCAATTTGTGCAAATTCATTAAACTCACAGATAGCCTGAGCAATTTCCTCCGCCGCCCCTTCGCCCTGCACCCTCACCGGATTCACTATTATTCTTACGGTGGGAAAACGCTTTTGAATGATTTTTATTATATCTGTTATGGCCGCTCCGGTAGGAGAAGTCACCAATCCGATACTTTCTGGAAATTCCGGAATTGGTTTTTTGTGTTCTTCATCGAACAGCCCCTCTTTGAAAAGTTTCTCTTTTAATCTTTGAAATGCAATTTGCAATTTACCCAAACCGGCTGGGATAAGTTCAACCACATCCAGCTGGTATTGTCCACTTCTCTCGTAGACCGAAACGCTCCCTAAGGCGATCACCTTCATCCCATCCTGCGGTTCGAACCGAAGCCAGTCTCCTCGAAATCTCCACAGAGTACACCTTATCTGGGCGTTTTCATCTTTCAAGGAAAAATAGCGATGTCCGGATGAATGTAATGTGTAATTGGATATCTCCCCTTCAACCCAGACTGTGGGAAAACTTTCCTCTAATACGGCTTTAATCTCTCTTGTGATCTCGGTAACTGTATAAATCTTTTCCGGCTTTTCCATAACCTATTTATGTA